>Ga0224501_10000471_pt1 | contig 31980 bp, 25 predicted proteins | sample SF_Oct11_sed_USG_4_FD_169105 | JGI IMG/M metagenome (GOLD analysis project Ga0224501, IMG submission 169105) | Sediment microbial communities from San Francisco Bay, California, United States - SF_Oct11_sed_USGS_8_1 | ecosystem: Environmental > Aquatic > Marine > Sediment | place: USA... | reverse complement strand
GCGTCTGATGAAGATACATATCAATGGTATCTGGGTTTTGATTGGGAATTAACCCAAGGTGAATTGCAGGAATTTCAGGAAGATCCTTTTGCGGCAACCATTCCACAAGGAATGCATTATGAATATCAGGTTGATGCTACATCCTATGCGCCATATTTTGATATCAAATGGGAACTGGAAGATTTGGTTCTTAATTTCGGCATTCGTTACGATGTGATGGAATATGATTATCAGAATAATTTATCTGATGGTTCTGCATGTGATCCAGCAGTCGTTAACTGCCGTTTTTATCGTCCAGCCAGTCAGAAACGAGATTTTTCAAACTGGTCGCCAAAGCTGGCAATGAACTATCAATTTTCAGATAACCTTTCTTATTATTTTGAAGCAGCCAAAGGTTTTAGAGCGCCGCAAGCAACTGAGTTGTTTCGTTTGCAAGGAGGACAGACAATTTCAGATGTCAAAAACGAAGTGGTTGATAGTATTCAGATGGGTGTCAGAGGAAATCATGCTTCTCTGAATTATCAGTTAGCCGTCTATTCAATGGATAAGGATAACTACATATTTCAGGACAGCAATCGATTTGTGGTTAATAACGGGCAAACCAGCCACAAAGGTGTAGAACTATCTCTTGGCTATCAAATCAATGACGATTGGTCTGTTTTAACCAACAACACTTATGCCAGACATTTGTATGAGAATGATATTTTGATCAGTAACAACAGTATTAAAGGTAATTTAATTGATACAGCTCCCAAACATATTGCAAATGCGCGTCTGGATTGGCGTTATTCAGATTCAACCAATTGGCAACTGGAATATGATTATTTGGGTAATTACTTCCTTAACCCTGATAACTCGGCTTCCTATGAAGGGCATCAGTTGTGGCATCTGAGAGGCGTAATCAACTTTGATAAGACTCAAATCTCTCTAAGAATTACCAATTTAACCGATGAAGATTATGCTGAAAGGGCTGACTTTGGCTTTGGGCAGCATCGCTATTTTATTGGTTTGCCAAGAAGCATATCAGTTGGAATTAAATATTTAATGGATTGATGACTCTGGACGAGCCATCAATCATGTTATTTCTGATTTTTATGTCTTAACTCAATCTTTCTGAGAAATTCTGTCATAATCATTTTATAAATGTGGTCTTTAAGGTATTTGTCTTCTACACCGGCATCCAGATTGGGATTATCGTTAACCTCAATGACATAGGTTTTTTTCTGGTTTTGCTTTAGATCCACGCCATAAAAACCATCGCCAATCAGATTTGCGGCTTTTAAAGCGGTTTTGACAATCTCTTTGGGAGCGTCTTCTACCGCCATAGTTCGAAATCCACCCTCATCGAAACTACCATCTTCTGCATGCTTAACAATTTGCCAATGTTTGCCAGACATAAAGTACTGGCAGGCAAAGATGGGTTTTTGATTTAGTATTCCAATGCGCCAATCAAATTCTGTGTAAAGAAACTCCTGAACCAGTATCAATTCAGAAGTTTTGAAGAGTTTATCGGAAATTTTCTCAAATTCTTCATGATTGGCTGCCTTGAAAACACCACGCGAAAAAGCACTGTCAGGCATTTTAATAACCATGGGATAGCCGATTTGCTTTTCAGCTGCGGCAATATCTCCCTTTCCAACAATAACAGTTTTGGGTCGCGGGATTTTGTTTGCCGTTAATAATTCCGCAAGATAGACCTTGTTAGTACAACGCAGGATGGATTGAGGATCATCAATGACTACCATACCTTCACGCTCTGCCTTCTTTGAGAAACGGTAGGTGTAATGGTTGATGCGTGTCGTATCCCGTATAAAAAGCGCGTCATATTCTGCAAGACGAACGTAATCTTTCTTGGTGATTAAATCGACTTCCATACCTAGATTTCTGCCAGCCTTGATCAGCTCATTCAGTGCTTTTTTGTTTGACGGGGGAAGCGGATCTTCCGGATTATATAGAATTGCTATTTCATAACGGGGTTGCTTTCGTTTTCTTTTGCCACGCCAGTGTTTGTTGATATGCTGGACTAGAGCCTGCTCAAATTGTACCTTGTCTTCCTGTGATAGCCTTTCAATTGATAAGGGCTTAATTGCTGTAATTAACCATTTATCCTGCTTGCTAAAGGTAATACGTAACAAGGGGCAGGGGAATGTCTCAAAAATCTGTCGGGTTAATTCGTTCAGTTCCTGAATAGGGCTTTGACCAAAATACAGGTTAATGCTGACCTCACTAAAACTGGTGGCTTCACGTAATTTTTTTAAGCCTTTTTGGACTGCTTCATCCAGTATTGGCGTTGCCAATTGATACATGGTTTTGCTGCTTAAATCCAGCATAGTGCTTACTGAGGGTATAACCCTGTGCTTGCGAGCTTCCGCCAGTAAAGAGCAATAATAGGCAACACTTTGATAGTTGTAGTTTGTACACAGGTTTATGACCTGAATTCCTTTCATCAAAAAATAGTTTTCATTGGTCAGGTAGTCATCTATATGAACGATGGGATAGCTTACGCCATCTAAATGCCACTTTTTGGGATTTTCGACAACGATAATGTGGGTACTCATGAATGCTCCGTTATTTGGGCGAGTTAAATAAAATCAGTGCTGCGCGTTGTCCACTCCGACCATAGCGGCTCATACGAATAAATTCTTTGATGGGAATCGGCATATTGATGCAATCGGTAAACGTCTTACCCATTTCCCAATCGATAAAAGGGTCATGAACATAAATAAATCGGTCATCCAAACCGGTTACAACAACCCAATGTGGAAATTTTTCCTGATAGATTCGATAGGAACTGATCAGGATTAAAGGGATCCCCTCTGAATCCAGCTTGCTTTTGATCTCATCAATAGTCAGCTTTGCGTAGCTTAATGGAATATTTTTCCGCTTGATCTCTTGCAGAAAATCCTCATTAACCAGTCGAATTACCTCTTTTTTCTCAGGGTTTCGTACTGAATCAACAAAAAGGCCCTCATTTTCGCTGGCAAAGAGTTCAACCCGAAATCCTCTCTTAAAGGCCGCCAAAGCCATGCCAAATGGGCCGCATCCACCATGTCCGGATGTCATAAATATGGTTGTCGATTCACGCCATAGACGAAGTTCGGTTGTTCGACTGAAATCACACTCAGGATCCAGGGTTTTCATGGCCATCAACAAGGAAGCTGGACCACAAGTAAAATCGAGCGTTTGCTGATAATGTGGGACAGGTAACAGGTTGGCTGGTGTATGCACAACGAGCATCTTTTCAAAACGCAAGGCATCGGTATGGTCTTCATAATAGTCTTCATAGGTACCAAACTGACGGTAACCCAGTTTCTTGAAAAGATTAATTGAAGCCTGATTATCGGTGCGTATTTCCAGTCGCATATAGGCACAAACATTGTCCAGTGCAACTTTTTCAGCAGCTTCAACCAGTGAACGACCGACACCTTTACCTTGGGCTTCAGGAAGTGTGGCAATGGAATACAGTCTTGCCAGAGAAGTTCCTTTGTTAAACAACAACATTACATAACCGATAATGACTTCGTCATGAATATACAGCCAGGTTGAAGCATTACCTTTGGTTAACAAGTGTCGGAAATTACGTCGTGAGAGGCGGTCAATTTCAAAGCAACGATTTTCAATTTCCACCAGGAAATCAAGGTCTTGCAGTGTTGCAGGGCGTAGCATTTTGATAGGGCATCAATGGGCGCAAATTTTCGCGAAATGTATCATGCAACAGGTACATTTGCCATGAATATTTTGTGTTTATGATAAAAATATTTTAGACGATAAATTGGTGACATTTGCACAAATTTAATAGCGTTATTTTGTGTAAATCTGTGTTATTCTTACTTCAATAAAAAGTGATAGTTCATCTCAGATGAAAAAAACCAAAAAACTTGCCTGGATAGGTTTAATCATATATACCATTGCCCTTAGTCTATTGTTGCTGAATTCTTCCAACGACACTTTTGAACGTGCAGATTATGCGATTGTTTATGGCAATACGGTTAATCCCGATGGCAGTTTGTCTGATCGTTTAAAAGCACGCCTAGATGCTTCTATTGAACTCTATAACAACTCAACAGTAACTGGCATACTGGTAAGTGGAGCAGTTGGTAAAGAAGGGCATGATGAAGCCATTGTTATGCAACAGTATTTGGTACAAAACAGCATTTCTGAAATTATTGTCGATTCACAGGGCTATACAACCAATCTGACCTCAATAAATTCTAAAGCCTTGTTGAAAGAGGGTGCTTCAGTGGTCGCTGTCACCCAATATTTCCACACGCCAAGAGCAAATCTTTCTCTTGAAAATGCGGGTTTCAAGCAAGTGTATCGTTATTCTCCCGATTTTTATGAAGTCAGGGATATCTATTCGGTCAATCGAGAACTTGCGGCCTGTCTAAAATATTGGATAATGGATTTGTGATTTTGGCTATGGGTGATTCAATAGATAAAAGTATAAATGTTCAAACAATAAAAATGGCACCTTGGTTTTTATTAGTATGGTTGATTATATTCATAATATTTTGTTTTTATGTTGAACCAAACTTTTTGGTTTTTGCTATTGGTATTCCATTAGGGTTATTTTTCGCTTTTGTTTTACCGTTTTTTTGGAGGCGAAATTATGGATCTTGGGGATTTATATTCGTGGTAATTAGTCAGCCATATTTTTTTGAAAACTCTTTGAATGGCCATCAAGCATTCAGCCTTTCAATGTTTATGGTCAGTTTAATTTGGTTAGTTTTGAAGCATCGGCTTATCTCTTATGTTGAAAACAATGATAACAAATAGCTAGCCGAGTCAGTCAAAAGTGTTAAATACTATTAACTATATTGTTTACAAAAGAGTAAAATTTACCTTTGCTCACTCCCAAATTTTATAAAATAATCATATATTTATAGAAATAAGCTAAAATTGCATAAAAATTTTTAAGTTTTATGTGATTAAGGCTTGCTAGGTGAAGGTTAATGTCTTAAAATGCGCGCCCTTGAATACAGGTTTCCTGATTAAAGGTTATTAAATTTATTGTAATCCGATAATGTTAACGGGTTCTACAGAGATTGACGGAGAGAATGTCGCTATGTACGCGGTGATTCAGAGTGGTGGTAAACAACATCGAGTAGCAGAAGGTCAAACAGTTCGCCTTGAGAAAATTGAAGGTGGAATGGGTGAAGAGATTGCTTTTGATAAAGTCTTAATGATTGGCGAAGGTTCTGATTTGAATCTTGGTTCTCCTTACATTGATAAAGCAGTTGTGACTGGCGAGATTGTTTCTCAAGGTCGTGGCAAAAAAATCAAAATTGTCAAATTCAGACGCAGAAAGCACCACCGTAAACAAATGGGTCACAGGCAATGGTTTACTGAAGTCAAAATCACAGATATTAGTGCTTCTGGTGCGGCAAAGCCTAAAGCAAAAGCTAAGGCTGAAGAGCCTGCGCCAAAAGCTGAAGCCAAGCCAGCAGCTGAAAAAGCAACCGCTAAGAAAGCGACTGCTAAAAAAGCTACTGCAAAGAAGGCTACTGCTAAAAAAGCAACAGCCAAGAAAGCAACCGCTAAAAAAGCTAGCAAGAAATAGTTAGCTTAAGACGAATTTTTAGGAGAGAGTACAATGGCACATAAGAAAGCTGGTGGTAGTACCCGAAACGGTAGAGATTCAGAATCCAAACGCTTGGGTGTTAAACGTTTTGGTGGTGAAAGCGTTAATGCTGGTAGCATTATCGTTCGCCAACGTGGCACACATTTCCACCCTGGTGTGAATGTTGGTTTAGGCAGAGATCATACTTTGTTTGCAAAAGTTGACGGTGAAGTTAAATTTGAAGTTAAAGGTTTACGCAATCGTCGCACTGTAAGCATACTGCCTAACTAAAAGACGCATTCTAAAATCTGATTATTCAGATTTACGATGGTATAATAAAAAGCTCCGAAATCCGGAGCTTTTTTTGTATTTGAGAATTGATTTTCAATAGGTTAAGGCTAACAGACAATGAAATTTGTTGATGAAGCAGTCATAAGAGTTAAAGCCGGCAATGGTGGCAGTGGCCTGTGTAGCTTCAGACGTGAAAAATATATCCCTAAAGGCGGCCCTGACGGTGGTGATGGCGGTGATGGTGGTCATGTCTATCTGGTTGCTGATTCAGAACTCAACACATTGGTTGATTATCGTTATGTACGTTTTTATGGTGCGCAAAATGGTGAAAAAGGCGGTTCAAAGAACTGTACCGGTGCCAGAGGAGACGACCTTGAATTGCCAGTACCTGTTGGAACAAGAGCCATTAATACAGAAACCGATGAAGTAATTGGTGATTTAAGTGAAGTAGGGCAAAAATTACTGGTTGCCAAAGGAGGTTTTCATGGATTGGGTAACACGCGATTTAAAAGTAGTGTTAACAGAGCACCAAGACAAACCTCGCATGGTTCGGAAGGTGAATACCGTCAATTAAAACTCGAATTAAGAGTACTGGCTGATGTTGGATTACTGGGTTTGCCAAATGCTGGTAAATCTACCTTTATTCGCAGTGTTTCAGCTGCAACTCCAAAAGTCGCTGATTATCCATTTACCACACTTGTTCCCAATCTTGGTGTTGTGGCACCTGAACCACACAGAAGTTTTGTTATAGCCGATATACCAGGCGTTATAGAAGGTGCATCTGAAGGCGCAGGACTAGGTTTTCGTTTCCTTAAACATTTATCCAGAACACGATTATTATTACATCTGGTTGATCTCAAACCCTTTGACGAATCGGATCCTTTAGAAAATATTAAAACTATTGAAAGGGAACTCAATAATTACAGCCAAACCTATCAGTCTGAAATAGAAGATGGCGAATTTGAAAAATTGTCTTCCAAGCCAGTCTGGTTAATATTTAACAAGTGTGACTTGCTGGATAAAGAGACTGCCGAGCAAATGCAAAAAGAAATATTAAAAAAACTTAAATGGAAAGCACCTTATTATTCCATCTCCGGATTAAAATCAGAAGGTACGCAAAAGCTATGCTTTGATATGATGGATTTTATAGAAGCGAGAAATGAAGATTTAGAGAATAGAGAATAGAGAATAGAGAATAGAGAATAAAAGATAAAAGGACAGAGATTCGTGGAGCTGGGAGCGAGGAGATAGAAGAAGTACTAAGAACAAAATGAGAAGTACTAAGCAAAACAAAAAGTTGCTTGAGCGATATTCATCAGATTATAGAATGTTAGAACTTAGAACTTAGAACTTAGAACTTAGAACTTAGAACTTAGAACTTAGAACTTAGAACTTAGAACTTAGAACTTAGAACTTAGAACTTAGAACTTAGAACTTAGAACTTAGAACAAAAAAACCCGCTAAAAAGCGGGTTTTTATTTATTCTGACAAGGAAAATGAATTAACTCATTGCCTTGATTTGCGCATTAAAGCGACTTTTATGTCTTGCAGCCTTATTAGCATGAATAAGACCTTTACCAGCAGCCACATCTAATACCGAGGTTGCTGTTTTAAATGCTGCTTCTGCAGCTTTCTTGTCACCTGAAGCGATAGCTGCAACTACTTTTTTTACATAAGTACGCATCATCGAACGGCGACTTGCATTGTGCTTACGTCTATTTTCAGACTGAATAGCACGCTTCTTTGCAGATTTAATGTTAGCCAAAATTTTGCTCCTGATAAATAAAATGTAGGCTTGCCTTTTAAGGTGCGGGAATATACCTGTTTTTCGCCTTGATATCAAGGGTATTTATTATTATAGCCTTAATTTTGTACCGCTTTATCAATATATTTTATTTACTCAGTTTTGTTACTGTAAATCTTGAAATAACCTATAAGCTACCCTGAAACGACTTGGATGTTAAAATATCACATTTCTATGATAAACAAGTCAAGGAATTCATCAGCAGGCAATTTATTATTGCAGTAAAAAACTGTATAATATGCGCCTTCTGAACTATCCTGTAAGATGCAGTTTCCGTTGCTCAATATGAATAAATTTGTTGGATTAATTAATCCAATGATCAGCTTTATTGATATAGCGGAATCAGGCGTCAATCACACAAAATTGAAATGATGAGGAACGTTAAGGTGTTACAAGCATATAGAAGTCACGTTGAAGAAAGAGCTGCACAAGGAATTGTACCCAAACCTTTATCTGCCGAACAGGTTTCCGAACTGGTCGAATTGCTAAAAAGCCCACCTGCAGGTGAAGAAGAATTTTTACTTGAATTATTATCTCAACGAATTCCGGCTGGTGTTGATGAAGCAGCCTATGTAAAAGCAGGATTTTTATCTGCTATTACAAAGGGAGAAGTGAGTTCCCCAATTGTTGATAAAAAGCTGGCGGTTAAATTATTAGGTACCATGTTGGGTGGTTACAATATTTCAACTTTGGTTGAGTTGCTTGATTCAGATGAGCTGGGAGAATTGGCAGCAGAACAACTTAAACACACTCTGTTAATGTTTGATGCCTTTCATGATGTGGCTGATAAAGCAAAAGCAGGACTTGAGTCTGCTAAATCAGTTATGCAAAGCTGGGCTGATGGAGAATGGTTTAAATCCAAACCTGCTTTACAAGAAAAAATTACTTTAACAGTATTTAAAGTGCCAGGTGAAACAAACACTGATGATTTGTCACCAGCACAAGATGCCTGGTCACGTCCTGACATTCCTTTGCATGCCTTGGCTATGTTAAAAAATCCTCGAGATGGACTTGAAGGAAATCCCCTTGAAGTGATTGAAAAATTGAAAGAAAAAGGTCATCCGGTTGCTTATGTAGGTGATGTGGTTGGTACCGGTTCGTCAAGAAAATCAGCAACCAATTCTGTATTATGGACCATGGGTGACGATATCCCTCATATTCCAAACAAAAGAGATGGCGGATTCTGTCTCGGTGGTAAGATTGCCCCGATTTTCTTTAATACCATGGAAGACGCGGGTGCTTTACCCATTGAAGTTGATGTTTCAGCTTTAAATATGGGAGATGTGATTGATATCTATCCTTATGCAGGCAAAATTGAAAAAGATGGTGCTGTTGTTGCTGAGTTTGAATTAAAAACTGAAGTCTTGCTTGACGAAGTTCAGGCTGGCGGACGTATTCCATTGATTATTGGTCGAGGTCTTACAGCAAGGGCAAGAGACTTTTTGGGGTTGGATGCAGCTGATTTCTTCAGATTACCTGCAGAAGTTGATGAGTCTGGAAAAGGCTTTACCCTTGCGCAAAAAATGGTTGGAAAAGCCTGTGGATTGGCTGGTGTTCGCCCTGGACAATATTGTGAGCCAAGTATGACAACTGTGGGATCGCAGGATACAACCGGCCCAATGACCCGTGATGAATTAAAAGATCTGGCCTGTTTAGGGTTTACTGCTGATTTAACTATGCAGTCCTTCTGTCATACGGCAGCTTATCCGAAGCCTGTTGATATAGATACCCAACATACCCTGCCTGATTTTATTATGAATCGTGGCGGTGTTTCCTTACGCCCTGGCGACGGTATCATTCACAGCTGGCTTAACAGAATGTTATTGCCTGATACCGTCGGAACCGGTGGTGATTCACATACCCGTTTTCCATTAGGCATCTCATTTCCAGCTGGTTCAGGTTTGGTCGCCTTTGCAGCTGCTACAGGCGTTATGCCACTGGATATGCCTGAGTCTGTATTGGTGCGCTTCAAAGGTGAAATGCAACCCGGTGTTACATTACGTGATCTGGTTAATGCAATCCCTTATGCTGCAATTCAGGAAGGTTTGTTGACAGTTGCCAAGCAAGGCAAAAAGAATATTTTCTCTGGCAGAATTCTGGAAATTGAAGGTTTGCCTGATCTTAAAGTTGAACAGGCTTTTGAATTGTCAGATGCTTCAGCTGAAAGAAGTGCTGCTGGTTGTACAATCAAACTGGATAAAGCACCTATCATCGAATATTTGAACTCCAATATTACTTTATTAAAATGGATGATCAAGGATGGTTATGGTGATGCCAGAACTATTAGTCGTCGTATTGAGAATATGGAAAAATGGTTAGCTAATCCAGAATTGATGGAAGCTGACTCAGATGCTGAATATGCGGCTGTAATAGAAATTGATTTAAATGACATCAAAGAGCCTCTGTTGGCTTGTCCAAATGACCCTGATGATATCAAGCCTTTATCAGAAGTCGCCGGCGATACGATTCATGAGGTGTTTATTGGTAGTTGTATGACCAATATTGGTCATTATCGTGCTGCTGGCAAACTGTTGCAGAAAACATCAGCCATTCCGACGCGTTTGTGGATTGCACCACCAACCAAAATGGATGAGCATCAGTTAATGCAGGAAGGTTACTATAATATATTTGCGACTGCTGGTGCCAGAACTGAAATGCCGGGTTGTTCATTATGTATGGGTAATCAGGCGAGAGTTGCTGCCAATTCTACGGTTGTTTCCACTTCAACCCGTAATTTCCCTAATCGCTTGGGTAATGGTGCCAATGTCTATCTGGCTTCAGCTGAATTAGCGGCTGTCGCCGCTATTTTGGGCAAACTACCAACACCTCCAGAATATCTTGCTTATGCCAAAGAAATTGATACTATGGCTGATGATGTCTATCGTTACCTGAACTTCCATGAGATTGAATCATTTAAAACTTCAGCCTCTCAGGTAAGTATTCCAGTGCAAAACAAGGTTTATGTTAGTTAAAGACATATTAGCAATCAAGGCGCCAATTTGGCGCCTTTTTTGTGGATAACCTTCCCTGTATGACTAAATAGATTTAGAATCTCAATTATTATTAATTCCGTTGACAGATCATGAGTTCAGAAAAAAATCTTTTGCAGTGGCTTACATATATTGAAAGCTTTCATCCTGAAGAAATCGAGTTAGGACTAGAAAGAATTCGTATAGTTGCAGAAAAACTATCATTACTGCCTTTTAATTTTCCGGTTATTCTTGTGGGCGGAACAAACGGAAAGGGCAGTTGTGTAGCAATGCTGGAATCATTAGCCTTACAGTCCAATCCAAATGTGTGTTGTTATACCTCACCTCACCTGGTTGATTTTAACGAGAGAATAAGAATTAATGGCAAAAATGTCGATGTTCAACAACTTGTTGACGCATTCGAACAGATCGAATCAATGCGAGATCAAACGCCATTGACTTTTTTTGAATTTACCACGCTGGCAGCACTGCTAATTTTTAGTAAAAACAAACCTGATCTTGTTGTTCTGGAAGTTGGTTTGGGTGGTAGAAAAGATGCAACCAATATCGTTGAGCCGGATGTCTCTATCATTACAACTGTGGATATAGATCATACACAATGGCTGGGTAATGATATTAAGCAAATCGCTTATGAAAAGGCTGGCATCATGAGAAATGATAAGCATGCTTTAATCGGAGATAAGGCAACTTATGATTTACTTGTAGATGTGGCTGCCAATTTCCACAAGGAAATGAGTCTAATTGATATTAAAAATCGCAATATAGCAGGTATATGTCAACAAAGTGCGATAAATCATTACAATTTGCATGCTCAAAATATAGCGCTTGCAGTTGAATCCTATTCTTTATTATTCAAGATAAGTCTGACGGAGGAATATATCGCCAGTGCGCTTAAAAACATTCAATTTGCTGGTCGATTTGATTTAATTTCAATAAATCCTGATATCCTTGTTGATGTTGCTCATAATGTTCAGGCGGTTGGAAGATTAAAAGCGCAGTTGGCAGCTTTTAAGAAAGAGAAGAATATCAGGCTAACCTATGCCGTTTGTGGAATGATGAAAGATAAAGCGATTAACGAAGTCATATCAATTATTGACGGCGAAATAGATGAATGGTTATTTGTTGATCTTGATACGCCTCGAGCCAGTTCTGCAGATAGTATCAGGCAAGCATATTTGAAATCAGGCTTACAAAAAAACGTTGAAACTTATCCAGATGTACAATCTGCATTAACTATAGCAACGGCTAAAATGAATACTAATGATCTGTTATTGGTTTTTGGATCTTTTATTACCGTCGGTGAAGCCGTTAAAATTTGTAAAGGCCATGAACCAATCAGTTAAAATTAATTTATAGCGTATATAAATCAAATAATGCAGATTTATGCTGAAAATGTTAGTCTATAAAAGTGAACGAAATTTCATATTTAAGAGACTAACAAGAGAGAATCTAACAAGTCAGTAGTTTTGGGGAATTAATGGAAAATAGTTTAAAACAGAGAATTGTGGGTGCTATTGTTCTTGTGGCTTTAGCAGTTGTTTTCTTGCCCGCGATCCTAAAAGACAAGCCACGCCAGGAAGATTTTAACAGCAAAATCCCCGAGAAACCCAAAACACTAACAGAATATACCTTATCTGATGAAATTAAGAACAAGAACAACGCTTTACAACAACATCTTGATACTGTTGAAAAATTAGAACAAAGAACACCACAACAACAACTTCCCAAAGATGATTTAGAACAGCTGAATGAAAAGGTTAATAGTGAAACCGTTAATAAATCAGATAATTCCGTAGCAGATAGTAAACGAAGCGCAAATACAAAAGAGACATTTGTAGATGCCGCGTGGGTAATACAGCTGGCCAGTTTTTCGAGTAAAAATAATGCAGATAATATGGTAGAACGATTAAAGGTGAAAGGCTATAAAAGTTATACCCGAACTGCGTTGAATAATAAAAATGTTAGTGTGCATCGCGTATTTGTTGGACCCTATATTGAAAAGGAAAAGGCTGAAGCAGACAAGTTGGCAGTTGAACATGAAACAAGATTAAAAGGGCTGTTAATCAAGTATGACCCTGTAAGCCATTAGCACTGTGAGAATATCAATACAGGTAACTTTATTATTTTCATTATAAGTAAATAATTTAGGTAATTAACAATTAAATTACATTCATTAAGTGTATTTTTTGATAGAATTACGTCATTAAATTTGACGTCATTTTAACATTTTATGTAATAAGGATGATTGGTACTTATGCAGTGGATTGATTGGGCTATTCTGGTGGTTATTGCGGTTTCAGCTGGTATCAGCCTATTAAGAGGTTTTGTCCGTGAAGCACTTTCTTTGGGGGGCTGGATAATTGCATTTTTTGTTGCCAAGGGATTTTATGTCGAGTTTTCCAGTGTATTGGTCGATTATATTGAAACACCAAGCTTACGCATGAGTACGGCTTGGGGTATTCTGTTTCTAATTAGTTTAACAATCACGGGGCTAATAAACTATATTATAGGAAGTCTTGTTGAACATGCCGGTTTGAGTGGCATGGACAGAATAATGGGAATGACTTTTGGCGCTCTGCGTGGCGTTTTGGTTGTTTCCTTGGGTGTAATTGCATTGAAGTCATTTACACCTGTAGAAAATGATCCCTGGTGGATTGAATCGTCATTGATCCCTCATGTTGAGCAAATAGGCAACTGGTTCTATGATAATTTTAAAGATGCCGTGCCAGAGATCACCGATATGACAAATGATGCCAATCACTTTGTTAGTCATAAGCCGTTAAGTCAATAGCTAAGAGTTGTAAAAAATATGTGTGGTATTGTAGGTATATTCGCAACCTCTCCGGTTAATCAGAGTTTGTATGATGCATTAACCGTGCTTCAGCATCGTGGTCAGGATGCTGCAGGCATCGTAACAGAAAAAGATGGTATGCTTTATTTGCGTAAGGCAAACGGTCTGGTCAAAGATGTATTTCACACCCGCCATATGCAACGGCTTCAGGGTAACATTGGTGTTGGTCATGCCAGATATCCCACAGCAGGTTGTTCAAGTTCTGCAGAAGCCCAGCCCCTATATGTTAATTCTCCTTATGGTGTTGTTCTGGCACATAATGGAAACTTGACCAATCAGGAAGAGCTTAAAAAAGAAATATATGAAATTGACAGACGTCACATTAACACTAATTCCGATTCTGAAGTATTACTCAACATTTTTGCTCACGAGTTAAATAAAACAGTTAATGATATACCGACAGCAGAGGATGTTTTTTCTGCCATTAAAGCAGTTTACAGGCGCTGTAAAGGTGGTTTTGCCGCAATTGCAATGATAGTGGGTCATGGAATGGTGTTTTTTAGAGATCATTATGGCATTCGCCCACTAGTTTTTGGTAAAAGAGAAGTAAATGGTACAACCGAATATATGGCTGCATCTGAAAGTGTTGCTTTGGATATTCTTGGTTTCGAACTGGTCAGGGATGTTAAGCCGGGTGAAGCTATATATATTGATGGTCATGGTTATTTCCATTCCAGACAGTGCACTCCATTAAATGAACCTGCACCATGCATTTTTGAACACGTCTATTTGGCAAGGCCAGATTCCTTTATGGACGATATTTCAGTTTATCGTGCTCGACTTCGTATGGGTGAAAAACTTGCGGAAAAAATATTAAGGGAATGGCCCGATCATGATATAGATGTGGTGATTCCAATTCCTGATACCTCAACAACCAGTGCTGTCGAATTGGCTAATATTCTAAATGTTAAGTTGCGTCATGGCTTTGTTAAAAATCGTTATATTGGCAGAACATTTATTATGCCAGGTCAGCAGATTAGAAAAAAATCTGTCAGACAAAAGCTTAACGCCATTGATCTTGAATTTAAGGACAAGAATGTATTGTTGATTGATGATTCCATCGTAAGAGGAACAACCAGCCAGCAAATCGTTGAAATGGCAAGAGAAGCCGGCGCTAAGAAGGTTTATTTTGCATCAGCCGCACCAGCCGTTAAATACCCAAATGTCTATGGTATTGATATGCCATCAGCCAAAGAGTTGATAGCGCATGGACGAACGACTGAAGAAGTGGAAAAACTGATTGGCGCTGACAAATTAATATATCAGGATCTACAGGATCTAATAGATTCATGCCGAGAAGGAAATCCAAATATCAATCGTTTTGACACCTCTGTTTTTGACGGAAACTATGTCACTGGCGATATTGATGATGAATATTTGGCCATTTTGGAAGACAAGCGCAATGATTTCGCCAAAAGCAAAGCTAATAACATAGTCGATGTAGATACCGGTGATAGCGAAATTGAGGATATGATTGAGCTGCACAATGTAGGTGAAGGTTGATGTTAGCTAAAATTGCAGATATCGTTTATAAAATACTTGGCTGGAAAGTTGTAGGTGAGCTTCCAAAAGTTGATAAATATATGATCATTATGGCACCACATACATCAAATTGGGATTTTGTTTTCTTTTTATTATTGAAAATGAAGTTTGACTTAAAAGTCAGATTTATCGGTAAATTCTCTTTGTTTGTTGGTCCTTTGGGCTGGTTTTTACGTAAGCTGGGTGGCGAACCGGTTAATCAGAAGAAAAACCAGAATGTGGTTGATTCTGTCGTAAATATGTTTAATGAAAATGACAAAATGATTTTTGTCTTGTCTCCTGAAGGTACCAGAAGTTATAGAGATCATTGGAAAAGCGGTTTTTATCACATTGCGATTAAAGCCAAGGTGCCAATTAACATGGCATACCTCGATGCACCAACTAAAGAAATAGGATTTGGTCCAACGATTGAATTATCAGGCGATCAACAAAAAGATATTAAAAAAATTGCTGATTTTTATAAGGATAAAAAAGGTTTTAGACCCGATTTGGCATGTGATATATGTCTTAAATAGAATAATCCCTTTAAATTTAATACTTTAAAACAAAAGGAAGGGTGAGTATGGAAGCAGTAAAACATTACAATAGATTTTCGATTTCACTGTTTGCTATTGTGATAAAGCTTTTTTTACTCTGTTTTATTTGTTCATTCAAAACTCATGCATTTGATGATTATCGCCACAAAAAATCCTTTCAGGTGCAGGGCTTATCCATTGATGAAGGTCTATCACAGAGCGTTGTTTATGATATTGTTCAGGATGATTTTGGCTATATCTGGATTGCAACAGAAGATGGGTTAAATCGTTTTGATGGATATGAGTTTAATGTTTTCTATCATAAACTTAACGATAAGAATTCTCTTCAAGACAATCTGATATTTAGCTTGCTGAGTGATAAAGACGAAGGCATATGGATTGGTACACAGGCAGGGCTCAGCTTTTATGATTTTAAATCCCGGATTTTCACTAATTACGCGTACTCCAATGGGAATTTAAGGGCAAGCGTGTCTGCTCTGGCAAAAGTGCGAGACGTTCTTTATATTGGCTCAGATAACGGATTGTATTTTTTAACTGATGAAGGCAGGACAGAACTCTATATTTCAGAACAAAATCTGTCAATTGATGATGAAATTGTCGAAATTGATGTAGTTGACGATGTAATGTGGATAGTGACAGAAACCTGTGTTTATTCACTTGATGTAACGCAAAATCAAATAATGGACTACTGTAAATTACCAATCAATGATTCCATTAACGCATATACTTATAAAGATATTAAATATAAAGATGGGCTGATTTGGCTGGCAACAAACAAAGGCCTGATCCGATTCAATCCGGAAAATAACATAACCAAGGTCTATACACACGATAAGAATAATACAAACTCCCTTACCTCAAACTGGATACAGGATTTGAGTTTCGACAGCAAAGGCAAGCTATGGATTGCTTCCACTCGCGGTGTGAACATCCTCGATCCTACAGAGGAAATTTTTACCCATTTTCAACATTCACCATTCGAAAAAGAAACGCTCTCATCTAATGATGTGATGTCTATTTTTATTGATAAAACCGGTTTGATTTGGTTAGGGACGTATACCGGCGGGGTAAATATACTGGATCCCCATGAGACAAGATTTACCAACGTTTTTAGCCGAACAGAAATGAGCAAATTTGATGGTGGCAATGCAGTTCATGGCGTTATTAAAGATAATAATGAAAATATATGGGCTGCCAACTTTGGTGGTGGGCTGGTGAGATTGAACTTGCTAACAGGTGAGATAACTCGCCCCCTTCATGAGCAAATTGCTAATCAAAGCCACAATGTAGATTATCCTTATTCACTGCGTATTGATAATCAAAACAGGTTGTGGGTAGGGTTGGCAGGTGGACTGGTTGTTGCTGATCTGAATACCAATCAAATTATCCCTTTAAACGTTTATCGTAATGGTAAAAAATCAAGTGTTGAAGAGTATGTATTTCAGATATATGAAGATTCACAAGGTGAGTTGTGGATGGCCGCTGATAATGGATACTTTTATATCGACATTATTTCTCAAAGCAACAAGGAAATTACTATTGATCTGGTCCAGCCTTTTGGTCACCTGCCTGAAACTCTGACAAGTCAAAGTCGATATATTTCCTGCTTGCTTGAAACTTTTGATGGCAAGTTCTGGTTTTGTGGTTCTAGCGGCTTGGCAATGTATGATAAGAATCAACAAAAATGGTATCACTTTGCTTATGATATGGATGATGCCAATTCGCTTTCCAATAATGATGTTCAAGCGCTTTATGAAGATAGTAGAGGAATGTTATGGGTAGCCACCTCTAACGGGTTAAACAAGGTACTTATTGATGAGGCTGGCGAAGTAAGTTTTAAAAGGATAGCCAAAGAGCAGGGATTACCTAATACAACTTTATATGGTGTTTTGGAAGATCGGGATAAGAAGATCTGGTTATCAACCAATCTGGGGCTGGCCAATTACGTTGAATATTCAGGCTATATGAGAAGTTATAGAAAAGCAGATGGCATTTCCAGTAATGAATTTAACAAAAGTGCCTACTTTCAGGATGAGAACAACCGAATATTTTTTGGAAGTATTAATGGCGTTACCATTGTAAATGAATTTGATGTCCAGCATAAACAGGAGCCATTGGACATAAGGCTTACCAGAGCTTTTGTTGATGAGCGCGAACTTGATGTTGAGATACTCAATCAAATAAATTCGCCAACCATTACAATAAGTGAAAATGAATCAACATTATCTCTGTCGGTGAGCGCCCCTTATTATAAACAATTGGCGAGCCAGGTTTATCGCTATCGTATTCCGCTACTGGATAATAAATGGATTTATGCCAATAAATCCAGAGATATGAATTTTACCGGACTTGATGAAGGTCTTTATACGCTTGAAATACAGTCCACTGTTGCTGACATGCCATGGCCATCAAGCAGTTATCAACTATTTTTGCAGGTCAGAAAAAACTTTTGGAATACTCAGCAAGCATTTTATTTGTATCTGGCTATAGTCTTTGTATTGTTTCTCACTGGAATTGTTATGATTCAACGACGTTACAACCAAAAACTCAGTAGTTATGTTGAACGAGTAAAAGCGGAATCCTTGAGACTGAACTTATCTCGTGAAGCCAATGAGGAATTAAGAGTCAAGTTAAGTGAAAGTGAATCAAGGACACAGCATATTGAATCAGAGCTTGATGAAGTAAAACAACTGGTTGAAAGCTATGATTTCAGAGAAAGAGCTACGGGGTTTATACGATACAACAATATGGAAGCGATACTTGCATCTTTAAAAACTGATACTAAAACAATTCATCAACATAACATGATTATTATTTTCGATATCAAGAATTATGCTGATATTGAAAGTACATGTGGTCAGCTGGCGTCTGTTGAAATGAGTGCCTTTATCGCCAAAATGCTAAAACAGGGATTACCAGCTAACATACACCTGTTTTTTGATTATTACAATCGGTTTATATTGGTAGCGGATAATCAGGATTACGATGGTTTGCTCGATGAATTGTTAAATCTCGTTAGAGAAATAGAGGGCAGTTATATTGAAATTGCAAACGATTTAACCGCGCAAATTGATATAGCAATAAGTTATCTTGATACTGGCGATTCCGCCATGCAGGATGCTTCAATAATTAAATGTCTTACCGAGCTTTTATTGCTGTTACACGACAAATACAATGAATCTGAATTGGAAAAAATCATGGAAGTGATACTCAATAAACCGATGGATTATTATCAGGATATAACGATTGCGAATGATTCACTTGTTAATAGTGAGATAATTACATTAAAATTCAGTCAATAATATCTTATATCGCATTAGAGAGGTTTGTTATGCGGATCAAAATGTTTCAACTGGTTGTTTCAACCTTTATATCCCTGTCTGTTTTATTTAGTGGTACAAGTTCCGCCGCCGAATCAAAATCAGCGTTGAATCAACCACCTATCCTAGGTTTTGATTCCATTATTTTCCCACAAGTTGCAAATGGAGGTATGGTTGCTTCTCAGGAATCGCGAGCCACACAGGTTGGTGTTGAAATCTTGCAGAAGGGTGGCAATGCTGTTGATGCAGCTATTGCGACAGGCTTTGCTCTGGCAGTGACTTTACCAAGAGCTGGTAATATTGGCGGTGGTGGCTTTATGATGATCTATGATAAGAAAAGCCAAAAAGTATACGCGCTCGATTACCGAGAAATGGCACCGGCTCTCGCTTTTAGAGATATGTTTCTGGATGAATCGGGTAATGTGGACAATAAAAAAGCCAGATATTCTATTTACTCAAGTGGCGTTCCAGGCACCGTTGCAGGTATGGTAGAAGCTCATAAAAAATTTGGTAAGCTTCCCTTTAAAGATTTAGTTGAGCCTGCTATTAGATTGGCAAAAGAATTACCTATGAGCTATTCAATGGCTCAGTCGCTCAATGCAAAAAAAGATTATATGTCACGAGATCCGGGCACTAAAGCCATTTTTGTTAAAGGAGAAAATGACTTATGGAATCTTGGCGATACAATCGTACAAAATGATTTGGCAACAACGTTGACAAGAATAGCAAATACCAATGGTAAAGATTTTTATCATGGTAAAACTGCGGATATGCTTGAAAAGTTTTTTGTTGAAAATAAGGGGTACATTCGCAAAAGTGATTTGGCAAATTACAAGGCAATCTGGAGAGATCCGGTTTCTACCAGTCTAGGGGATTACAAGATCTTCTCAATGCCACCACCAAGTTCCGGCGGTGTTCATTTGGTACAATTGCTGAATATTATTCGTCAGTTTCCAATTGATAAGGCAGGTTCAAACACGGTTTATGAAACTCACATGAAGACCGAGGCGATGAAGTTTGCTTATGCTGACAGAAGCAAATACCTTGGCGATCCAGATTTTGTCAATGTGCCTGTAAAATTGTTAACTTCAGAGAGTTATGCCAAAACCATTGCAAGTAAAATCAGTATTGATAAGGTGTTGACCTCAGATGAAGTAAAACCGGGTCAATATCTGGATAATGAAAGCCCTCAAACCACACATTATTCTGTAATGGATCGAGAAGGCAATATTGTTTCCAATACTTATACCCTTAATTTTAGTTACGGTTCGGGTATTACTGCTAAAGATACTGGGATATTGCTAAACAACGAGATGGATGATTTTTCAGCCAAGCCCGGCTCTCCCAATGGATACGGTTTATTGGGGGGAGAGGCTAATGCTATTCAACCTTTCAAAAGACCTTTAAGCTCAATGACACCAGTTGTTGCTCTTTATAAAGATGAACCCTGGTTAGCAACAGGAAGTCCTGGTGGCAGTTTTATCATCAGCATTGTTATGAATACATTGCTTAATCGCATTGTTCACAATATGAATATTGCCGAGGCAACTATTACGCCAAGAATTCATCACCAATGGTATCCGGATAAACTTTTTGTTGAGAAAGGCTTTCCAGTTGATACGGCTAATTTACTGAAGCAAAAAGGGCATAATGTCGTGTTTTCTTCACCCTGGGGGAGCGTTCAATCAATAGAATATAAAGATGGCCTGTTCTATGGTTTTGCCGACCCAAGACGACCAGGCGCATCAGCTGAAGGTTTTAATAAGTAAAAATCAGAACCGGATCGAGTTTATTTGAGCTCGATCCTTTTGTTTTATCTAAAGAAAAACTAATGATAACTATTTAAGAAATAAAGAATAATCAAACCAATCAACACACCAATCGATTCCCATCCTGTTATATAACGCATCCATTTACCTGATTCATGGTTAATGTGGCTATGCTTGTGTTTATGTGTGTGGCTGGTATGCAAACATCCATCTGAATGGGGCTTGTGGATCACCACATGAAGTAATGAGCCAGAGATAAAAGCTTGTAAAATGCTAAATAAGCTGCTGTCTGTTGAGATGGGGAAGGATTGATTAATGAAATAGCCAGTACAGGTCGAGGCAGCCATTAAGCCCAATGTTATCAAAGCGTATTTTTCGCCGAGTAAAGGTTTTAACAACCACCAAATGGTTAAACCTACCGGAAGGCGGTGCAAAATAATTGCGAGCGTTAAATGATCGGTAGATTGCTGACCCTGATTAGCTTGAATGGCAGCACCATCAATAAAAGCATGGAATAACAAGCCTGCAATCCCAAGATATATGGTTAGTTTATGGGTGGTATCAGCAGCTCTATGAAAGGTTTTTTCAATCAGGGTAGGACCAATAAATCCAATAATGCTGAGCGCAATGGCAATATAACCAATCCTGGTAAAACTGGTCGGAATGGTTTCAAAGAGCACAATGCCAACAATGATAACAAGTACAATACCACTGGCTATTTTGTCTGTTCTTCTTAATGGACCAAATGTCTGATAAATCAAAGGGCCGACACAAAGAGAAAATAAACTGGCAATCAGGCTTGTCATTGAAATAATTTTCCGGGATTTAGAATATTGTTGGGATCCATGCTGCTTTTAATGGCTTTCATCAGCGCTATTTCGCTTTCATTTCGACTATATTTCAAATAAGGCGTTTTAAGTAAACCGACGCCATGTTCTGCGGAAATACTACCACTATAACCTTGTAATATCTTAAATATTTCTGGGTTTGCTTGTTCGCACAGTTGCTTAAATTTATCCAGTAGCATTGTTTCCGGTTTCAGGATGTTGAGATGCAAATTGCCATCTCCAATATGACCAAACCAGATATTCTCAAATTCAGGGTAATTTTTTTGTACAAACTGATCGACAGCCTGAAGAAACTCACCAACTTTTGAAGGTACAACGGCGATATCATTTTTATAGGGCGGGTAGTGGGCAATTGACTCAGATATACCTTCACGATATTGCCATAAATCTGTAGCCTGTTGTTGGCTTTGGCTAATAATACCATCCACCAGCCAGCCATTTTCGCAAGCCGATTCGAATGCCGAGAAAGCCTTGTCCATTTCAGCTTCGCTAACACAATCAAATTCAATCAGAACATAAAATGGGCTTGAGTTTTCAAATGGGGCTCTGAGATTTCGGTGTGAGAGAACTTTTTCCAATGCCTTGTGCGAGAAAAATTCAAAGGCCATTAAATCAAGGTTGGATTGAAAGTGAACCAGTAATTCTGACACGTCAGCAAGACTATCAACTGCCAGCAGCATAACAGTTGGTTCAACAGGCTGGGTTGTGAGCTTCATAATGGCTTGTGTAATGATCCCCAGTGTACCTTCGCTGCCAATAATAAGATGTCTTAAATCATAACCAGTGGCATTCTTGACCAGACCATTATTAAGTTCAAGTACTTCACCTGAAGCCGTGACAACAGTTAGTCCGGCTACCCAATCTCGAGTTAATCCATATTTGATGACTTTAATGCCACCAGCATTGGTTGCTATATTGCCACCAATCTGACTGGAACCAGCCGATGCAAAATCAACCGGGTAGTAAAATCCCTGTTCATTCGCATAGTTTTGCAGTTCCTGCGTGATGACGCCAGCGCCACATTTAACAGTTCTATCAACAGGATTAAAATCTGAAATCTGGTTTAATCGCTCGAGAGATAGAATAACTTCCTTATTTGCTGCAGTTGCACCTCCACTTAATCCGGTTCTGCCACCTGAAGGGACAATAGCAATTTTATTTTGATTGCAGAGCTTAACTATTGAGGCAACCTGTTCAGTATCGGCCGGTTTAACTAATACCAGAGGGGCAGCTTGAAAAAGTCCGCTCCAATCCTGACCATAGGTTTGAAGAGTATCGTTATCAGTGGATATGTATTTGTCGCCAACAATTTCTTTAAGTTGGTTTATCAAGTCATTCATTATGATATAAAAATGTGAGCTGCAGCATTATTCTCAAAGAATGTATTGTGAGGGCGAGAAGAAGTGAGTTCAAGTTATTTTATAGCATTAAAGGCAATTAATTAGTCATTTAATCATTATCTAAATATATGGTTACAGTAAAAGATATGCCAAAATAATCAATTATTGCTAATATTCAGTCTATTGATTCGCTTTAAGTCATTTTTATAACACAGGACAATCAAATTCCCAATCTATGCTCATACTAATAATATATATTGCAACCGCAGTCGGCGTTTCTTTTCTCTGTTCCATTTTAGAAGCAGTTTTACTTAGTGTTAATACGGCATTTATAGAAGTTAAAAAATCTGAAGGTAAACCATCAGGTGAAATACTGGATCGGTTAAAAGCTAAAATTGGAGAGCCGCTTGCAGCCATTTTAACGCTGAATACTATTGCGCATACAATTGGTGCAGCTGGAGCAGGCGCACAGGCAACTATTGTGTTTGGTAGTGCTTATCTTGGTATCTTTTCAGCCATATTAACCTTGCTGATTTTGATCTTTTCAGAAATCATTCCAAAAACATTGGGCACTCAATACTGGAAGCAATTGGCGCCTTTTACAGCACATACCTTAAAGTACATGCTGGTTATTTTAAAACCCTTTGTAAAACTGTCTTTATTTGTTACTAAAGGTTTTACCAAACATGGTGATCAGGTTTCTTCTGGTATGAGCCGTGAAGAATTTGCGGTGATGGCAGATTTGAGTAGTAAAGAGGGTGAGCTTGAAATTCAGGAAAGCCACTTTATGAAAAATATGTTACTGATGCAAAATACGCTGGTTTGTGATGCCATGACCCCAAGAACAGTTATTTTTAGTCTGGCTTCCGATTTATCTATTAACGAGTTTTTCCATAAATATGATAAAACACCTTTTAGCCGCATCCCTGTATATGAAGGTGAATCTGACAATATTACCGGTTATGTACTAAAAAGTGACTTGTTCCTGGCTCAGGCAAGGGGTAATTCAGATAAAACCTTAAAAGAATACTGCCATTCCATTCCGGTTATTATTGAAACCATGAAGCTGAAAGATGCCTTAAATGATTTTCTGACGCAAAGAACTCATATAATGTTGGCAGTTGATGAGTATGGTACGATTGAAGGCATATTGACGCTAGAAGATGTAATTGAAACTTTACTTGGCTTTGAAATTATTGATGAGAAGGATATGACTGTAGATATGCAGGAAGAGGCGAGGAAGTTGTGGAAGAAGCGAATTAAAGATAAAGGTTTGTCGATTTAGGTTTGTAAATATTAATATATTTGGTAATGTTTTTTTGATTTTCTTGCAAAAATAATTTTCCAAAGGATTTAGAAAATGTATAAAATATTAATTCTTGTATCGTGTTTAGTTGCTTCATTCAAGCTATCAGCAGTAGAGAAAACAGGTATTTTTGTTATTCCTGATTCAAACGAAAATAGCAGTTTAATTAGTTGTTATAGCTATTACAGTCAATCAAATAGTATAGAAAACAGGTCAGTTTGCGTTAAAAATTCACCATTAATTCTCGAAAAAGAAATGACATCTATTTCGGTACAGATGGAAAATCATGTGCAAGTTTTGAAAATTTTGGTCAACAAAAAAGCAAGCCATAGATTACATTCATTCAGTAAGGAAAATTTATATAAAAATATAATATTAATCATTAAAGGGAAAGTTATTTCAAATATGACTATAGTGACGCCTTTAATTAATGGAGAAATTAAGATAGCAGGTCTTGAGCCTGATGAAATAGATCATGCAATCTCGCATTTACATTAAACAAACTCTCAGGAAGTAAAGATTTCCTTTTTAACTCTTAAAATTGAATTGATATGAAACTCGGCGATTTTATCTCTGCTATCAGATCTGAATGACAACCCAATATACAAAAGATAAAAAAAGCAGGTAAAAGTCGATTGTGTATGTTAAAAACAAAGACTTGCAGAAGGAAAATAAGGTTGACATGGTGGGCGCTAGTGGGCTCGAACCACTGACCCTCGCCTTGTAAGGGCGATGCTCTCCCAACTGAGCTAAGCGCCCATGTCAAAGAAGTGTAATCACTTGAGGCGCGCATTCTATTGAGAATTGGCTCGTTGGTCAAGACAAAATTAAATATTTTTTTAATATCAGTTTTTGTTAAAATACCCGCCTTATTTTATTCAAACTTTTATTAGTGAACATTCATGGTAGTTAAAACACGATTTGCACCATCTCCAACCGGATATTTACATGTTGGCGGCGCCAGAACCGCTTTATATTGTTGGTTGCATGCCAAGGCAAAAAAGGGAAAATTTGTTCTTAGAATTGAAGATACCGATCTGGAACGCTCTACACCGGAAGCTGTTCAAGCTATTCTGGATGGTATGAACTGGTTAGGACTGGATTTTGATGAAGGTCCGTTTTATCAAACTCATCGTTTTGATCGATATAAAGAGGTTATTCAGCAATTGGTTGAAGCAGGCAATGCCTATGCCTGTTTTTGTAGTCGTGAAAGACTGGATGAGCTGCGTGAAACTCAAATGCAAAACAAGCAAAAGCCGCGTTACGATGGCAAATGTCGCCATTTGACAGCAGATCAAATCGATTTATCTCAGCCTCACGTTATTCGTTTTAAAAATCCGCAAGAGGGTAAAGTAGATTTCCGAGATTTTGTTAAGGGTGATGTAGTTTTTGCAAATGAAGAACTCGATGATTTGATCATTGCCAGAACAGATGGTTCGCCCACATACAATTTTACAGTGGTTGTAGATGACAAAGATATGGAAATAACACATGTATTGCGTGGTGATGATCATTTGAACAACACACCAAGACAAATAAATATCTTTGATGCATTAGGACACAAATCACCAGAATATGGTCATGTACCGATGATTTTGGGTGATGATGGCAAAAAGCTCTCCAAAAGACATGGTGCTGTGAGCGTGATGCAATATCGTGATGATGGCTATTTGCCGCAGGCAGTGTTGAACTATCTTGTACGTCTGGGTTGGTCTCATGGTGACCAGGAAATATTTTCTATTGAAGAAATGATAGAGCTGTTTGATATTAACGGTCTGAATAAAGCGCCTTCAGCATTTAACACGCAGAAACTTAACTGGCTTAATCAACACTATATGAAAACCATGAAAGTGGACGATTTAATGCCTCATCTACAATGGCATCTCGAGCAAGCAGAGCTGTCTCTGGATAATGGTCCTGCTGTTAAGGATTTGATCCCGGAATTTGCAGAAAGAGTGCAAACTTTAAAAGAACTGGTTGAAGTAATTAAACCTTATTATCAGGATTTTGATGATTTTGAACCAAATGCTGCTAAAAAACATCTACGTGGAGTAGCTGCAGAACCATTGCAGCTTGTTAAGGCAAAGCTTGCAGCTCTTGCTGACTGGCAAGCTGAAGCGATCCACAATGCGATTCAGCAAACAGCAGATGAATTAGAAATCGGTATGGGTAAAGTGGGTATGCCACTTAGAGTTGCTGTAACGGGCACTGGCATGTCACCAAGTCTTGATATAACCTTACTATGGGTAGGGAAGGATAGAGCCCTGAAACGCATCGACAAGGCGCTTGAATTTATCGAGAAGAGGCTGACTCAGGATAATTAGTGATGAATCAGGAACGGACTGCAATTTATAAGCGTTTTACAATTCTGACCTTGTCTGTTCTTTTTTTGCTATCTAGCAGATTATCGGCGAGAGAAAATGTCCAGATAATCACTCAAAACCCACAACAGGGCAGCATGATAATAGGCCAATATAAAGGACTGGGCGCCCTGTTTTTTGATGATCGTGTTTTGCTACGTAATCGTGATGGTTACTTTGTCTTTGGTGTTGGGCGCGATGCGCCAGAAACGGTTTATCTTACCTTGATTAGCGCCGCTGAAGTAAGAGATATACCAATTAACATCAAACAACGTGCATACAAAATTGAAAAGGTTAATGGTTTAGCTGCCAACAAGGTTAATCCACGTACAGATGAAGAAAAAGCAAGAATCAAGCGGGAATCGATTTTGATCAGAGAAGCTCGCAAGCATCAGTCACAACTTAATCATTTCCTTGATAACTTTATTATGCCCAGCAAAGGCAGAATATCAGGTGTATATGGCAGTCAGCGTATTTTAAATGGTGAGCCTAAAAACCCGCATTTTGGGCTTGATATTGCCAACAAAAGAGGTACGCCTGTTTTAGCGCCAGCAGATGGTGTCGTCCTGTTAACCCATAAAGATATGTTTTTTTCGGGTGGTACAATTGTTTTGGATCACGGATTTGGCATTACAAGTAGCTACATTCACCTTAATTCAATTGATATAACAGAAGGGGAGAAAGTTAAGCAAGGCCAAAAAATCGCTACAATCGGCTCTACAGGGCGTTCTACAGGGCCACATCTTGATTGGCGACTGAACTGGTTTGGTCAAAGACTTGATCCCGCTTTATTGATTAAAAAGGCAAAATAATGATTGAACAACTCAAAAAGCCAGATGGATTTATTCTGGCTTGTCTCGATGACAACTTCAACTGGCAAAAGGAATGGCAAAAGCTTGATGATTGTTCGTTGAGATGTGTAGATTCGGGCGTTATTCAGGTTAAACCTGATGCAGACTCTTTTGAAGGTGTTGTCATTTCATGTGGTATTCATGGTAACGAAACAGCGCCTATAGAAATTGTTTCACAATTAATCAGTAAAATAATCAAAGGTGAATTAAAACCAAAGATCAATCTGCTTTTTATTTTAGGTAATCCCGCATCAATGAAGATTAATCAGCGTTTTGTTTCGCTTAATATGAATCGACTGTTTTCTGGTGCTCATACGAATTATACAAAAGATGCTGAAAATACTTACGAACTGGAAAGAGCAGAAAATTTAGAGAAGTGTGTAAAAGTATTTTATGAAAAGCAGTCTCTATCAAGTAGACTGCATCTTGATTTACATACCGCTATCAGACCATCATTTCACAAGACATTTGCCATTAGGCCACATACAGATCACCTGTTTTTACCTGGTTCAAAGTTTTTGTTGAGATGCTTGGGTATTGAGGCAGTTTTGCAACACAACAAACCATCAACTACTTTTTCCTATTATTCTGTAAGCCAGTTAAATGCTGAGGCTTATACGCTTGAACTTGGCAAGGTAAAACCTTTTGGTGAAAACGATCCTGATGATTTCAGCTTGGCAATAAATTGTCTTGAAGCTCTGGTGGAACAAAAGAATCTACTGGAAGTCGAATTGCCTGATAGTAAACCATTGAAAAATTATGAAGTGGTTGGGGAAATCATCAAACAAAGCGAAAACTTCATTTTACATTTAGGTAAGGATGTTGAAAACTTTACCCCGTTTCCACCTGATTTTGTGATCGCCGAAGATTCGGATTATGTATATAGAGTGGGAGAGACTGAAGAATCAGTCGTATTCCCAAACCCTGATGTACCCGTTGGTCAAAGAGTCGCTGTTATGGTCAAGACTGTTTGATTTGCTTGTAAAAGTTTTTTTCACCATTTGGCCTGGTTCTGAACTTTTGATGTAACCACATATAATCCTCAGTATTTTCAAGAAGATATCCTTCCAGAAATTGATTTATTTTGGTTGCATCAGCCACAGTATCATCGGTTGGGAAACCTTGTAGCGGGGGATGAATAACCAGATGAAAAGACTTACCATCACTTGAACGTTTTTGTGTAAAAGGGATGACCGCTGCATTAGAAATCTTTGCCAGCCTACTGGTTGAATCCAGAGCGGTTGCCTGAATACCAAAAAAAGGCGCAAATGTCTTTATGTGATTGCCGTGATTCTGATCCGGTGCATACCATACAATTTCATTGTTTTTTAATGATTTCACTGTTTCGCGGATATTAGAATGGGTGATCAGTTTATTTAAATGCTGCAGGCGACCTCTACGCATCAAGGTTTCAACAAATTCATTTTTGTTTGATTTATACATTCCGGTAATGGGATAGTAGTGCGATAGCAAGCAACAACCTGTTTCCAGACTGGTAAGATGGTAACTGAGTAAAATGACTCCATTGCCTTTGTCTAGCGCTGCATCCAGATATTCCTGACCCTCAATAGTCGTTCTTTGCAGACGAGATTTAAGATCACTTAACCAGCACACTAAAGTTTCAATAAGCGCCAGACCAGTCAATTTAAAGTTTTCCTGCAAAAGTATTTTACGCTCATCTTCTGGCATATCAGGAAAACAAAGTTTTAAATTGATTTTGGCGATTTTTTTTCTTCGTGTTGCCACGATGTAGATAAGATAACCAATGCCTCGCCCCATCTTGATCTGGAAAGATAAAGGCAGAATGGCAATTAATTTCACTATTGGTAATACAATAAATCCATACCAATATTTAGGTTTGAGAAGTACTTTCATTAAACTGTCTTTCATGGTCGTCATTAAATCAAAAATAAATGGATTACAAACTATTCGCTATTTGTTGAAACATCTTTATAGTGATTAATGATTCTTCACCACCACTTCTCCAGAATGGATCTGCCGAGTTCTTGACAATGATAACATTTTTCTCTGGGTTAATGTAAATGTACTGACCATAAACGCCTCTGGCCATAAAATCGCCTTGCGGCTCATTTGGGATCCACCATTGATAACCATAACCAAAAATACTGGATGATAAGGGATTTTTGCCAGGCATCAAGTGTGGTTCATCGGGCGTAATTGAATCAATGACCCATTGTTTAGGAACAATTTGTTCACCTTGCCAATCGCCATAACGCATATATAAACGACCAAAGCGCGCATAGTCCCGCATCGTAACATTGATCGTCCCAAAAACCAGCTCCATACCGTAATCATCCGTTAACCATTTAGCATTGGATCTCATCCCCAGTTTGTGCCAGATTTTGTCTTCAAGATATTGTGCTGGCGCAATACCGGTTGCTTCTTTTAAAACCATACCAAGTACCTGAGTATCCATGCTGACATAGTGGTGATATTGTCCTGATGCTTTTTCAGATTCCAAAGATGCAGCAAATTCATTTATCGAGCTACCTAACGCTATTACACGCCCCATACGATTAATATCAGAGAAAAAAGCAGCGTAATCTTCATTAAAACGTACCCCTGTACTCATTTGCAGTACATCTTTTAGTGGTATGCCATCGTAGCCAGTGCCTTTCAAAAGGGGAACATAATCAGATACAGCATCATTAATGCTTTTAATATGGCCTTCTTCGATAGCTATACCAATCAAAGCAGAAACAAAGGATTTGTTGACTGACCAGGAAATATGTAATCCATCTTTTGAGTGACCCAGCCAATAATCTTCATAGGCAATTTTATCATCCTTAACGACCAGAAAACCTGTTGTATATGTATTGGACAGATGCTCTTCGACTTTCATTTGCTGGCCATTGTATTCAAACTGGTTGATGATTTTTAAATCAGAAATGCCAAATTTAAAATTTTGTTCGCCCTTGTTTATCACCTTATGGGGAAATATTTCAGACATAGTTTGAAAATTTTCAGCAATTACGCCCTCATTAAAAAGCGTAACAACTTTATAAAATCTATAAATCTCCTGACGATATACAGCAGAAATTATTAATGTTAGAGTAATGAACGATAAAAATATTCTTGAAATTAAACGTGATGTCATTGGCTTTATTTTATTTCTGTTCCATTATGAATAAAGTTTGAATTATAAATGTCTTATTGATAAAAGTCATGGTTATAAAAGATAAGTGTTAATAGAATATTTAAAGTTAGCTTAAAATTTTATTTATTGATTTCAAAGTTTTTAAACTTATTTGGTGAAATAAAAATATTATTGAAAATTCAGATAGATAGAAAGATTTTTTAACTTGTAGGTTTAGGGTTAGAAAATATTGGTGATTTTAATCCAGTTTTTAATATCGAAATTTTATTGGCAGAACTTTTTGTTTGTATCTAATGTCTAAGAGTGAGCAATTAAATGACTTCATCACAAATTAACATAGTTTTCATGATTGAAGTTCATCCAGATTGTTTGCTAAACCCATGTTACATTAACTAACATAGGAGGTAACAGCCTATATGAAAAGACAGAAGCGTGACCGATTCCAACGTGCTCACAATAAAGGTTTTACTGCGGGCATTAATGGAAAACCCAGTGATACTTGTCCATTTACAGCACTCGACTTTAAAGAACAATGGTTGGGTGGTTGGCGAGAAGCCAAGGAAGAACTCGGTAAAGGCTACTTTACTTAACATGACTGTTACCATTACATTTTAAATTTGATTGAACTTATCAGGTAAACTGACAGCCCTCTTTGAGGGCTTTTTAATTTCTAATATCCATTTTGCTTTAATAGATTCACTGTTATAATGCGCTAGATTTTTTCATATTGGTTAGGCGTTAGATTGAAGAACAGTCATTGTTATTTGATCTTAAATTATCTAATGTTGGTGAAAATGGCTGTGAAAGCGGCCTGAAACAAAATAGCAAAATTATGCAAACACTTAGAACAATCGATTTTCCTTTCCCCAAACCTCCAAAAGTTTTATCTGATGAGCAAACTCAAAGATTGAACAAGCAATGCATTGAGCAAATCAAAAAAAACAAGGCTGTTTTGATAGCGCATTATTACACGGATTCAGCTATTCAAAAATTGGCAGAGGAAACTGGAGGGTTTGTCGGCGACTCACTTGAAATGGCAAAGTTTGGTGCATCACATCCAGCGAAGACGCTGGTTGTTGCCGGCGTAAGGTTTATGGGTGAAACCGCTAAAATGCTCAGCCCTGAAAAAAAGATTTTAATGCCAACACTGGAAGCTAATTGTTCTCTTGATTTAGGTTGTCCGGCTGAAGAGTTTGCTGAGTTTATCTCTCAGCATCCAGACAGAACAGTTGTTGTATATGCCAATACGTCTGCAAAAGTTAAAGCGCTGGCAGATTGGGTTATCACCAGTAGCATTGCCGTTGACGTTATCAAACATCTAGATGCCAAAGGTGAAAAGATTTTGTGGGCGCCAGACAGACATTTGGGCCGTTATATTGCTCAAAATACTGGCGCTGACATGGTTTTATGGCAAGGTCAGTGCATTGTCCATGATGAATTCAGCCATCTGGCACTTGAAAAAGCAATAAAACTTTATCCAGAAGCCGCTGTTCT
>Ga0224501_10000470_pt1 | contig 32041 bp, 25 predicted proteins | sample SF_Oct11_sed_USG_4_FD_169105 | JGI IMG/M metagenome (GOLD analysis project Ga0224501, IMG submission 169105) | Sediment microbial communities from San Francisco Bay, California, United States - SF_Oct11_sed_USGS_8_1 | ecosystem: Environmental > Aquatic > Marine > Sediment | place: USA... | reverse complement strand
TTTTTTTAAGGAGAATTTCTCACGGAAAGATAGATTTGCGTAGATACTTAAAACTAAGATTCATAGATCGAGATGCTCTTCTGCGGGTGTATCTAAAAAAACATGTTAAAAACATTCTGTTAGATAAAAGGACTCTTTCAAGGCCATTTCTAAACGGTGATTATGTTGCAAAAATAGTGGGTGACTTCCTAAGGTTTAAACCAGTATCTCCAAGAAAAATAGCAATATTACTAAGCTTTGAGCTTTGGATGCGCATGTTTATTGACGACACAAGCACATCGTGATTGCACTCATAACGTATACTTTCAAACGTGTGCAAGCCAAGCTAGAAACCGCTTCCTTTACTAGTTCGATGGCAAGTCGTGTGCTGGCACATGTTTCCGAAGAGGGATTCTCACGTTGAAGATTGCAGTCGTTACTGGTTACTTCGAAACTGAATACTATAGATCTAACGAGTACCTTATCTGCCAAGGTATGGTGAAGTTAGGTCATGAAGTAGTCCTATTTGCTTCTAACAAACTCCCTAAATGGCAGAATCCTCAGAATTCTAATACACTACTTCAAAACATGAAGTATGATGGCTTTCTTATTAGGCGGCTTTCTTGTGGGCCTGAGATCGGAATCGTTCCACTCATGCCGAGGCTTCTTTCGTTCTTGCGTAAAGAAGAATTCGATGTTATTCATGCTCATGAATTCTTCACTTCTTCTTCTTTTCAAAGCGCGATTGCGGCTGAAAAGAAATGTCGTTTCATTGTTACCCAACACAATGATCGGGTACCGCCGTCAGTAGTCAACCAGTTACTTTATCTATTTAATAGGTATACTTTCGGAAAGTATGCTTTGTCTAGAGCAAAAAAGATAATTGCGCTTACTACTGACATAAAAATTCACCTTCTTAAGATGGGAGCTGATGAATGCAAGATAGAAGTTTTGCCGAATGGTGTTAACACGAAAACCTTTTCGCCCAGTCAAGAAAATCTCTTGGAAGCTAAGTGGAAGATCACCAGTCCGGTTGTCCTGTTTGTGGGTCGCCTTGTGGAGGAAAAGGGGACAGAATACTTATTTCAAGCCTTCTCAGAGGTGATTCGCGAGATTCCAGAGGCGAATCTGGTGATAGTGGGAAAAGGACCTCAAGAGAAAAACCTAAAAGCAATGGTAGGAAAGCTTGGATTGCGCAATGTCTTTTTTCTCGGAGCTTTGGAAAGCAAATTTATGCCTAATATTTATGTTGGCTGCGACGTCCTTGTATTGCCATCCGTTTTTGAGCCATTCGGAAATGTGGTGGTTGAAGCTATGGCGGCAGGGAAACCTGTGATTGGCAGTTATGCCGGGGGAATAAAAGACTCGGTGGTTCATGGGATAACTGGTTTTCACGTATCTCCACGAAGTAGCAAACAGATTTCTAGATACCTGTTAGAACTCCTTGAAGATTCAGCCTTGAGAAAACGATTGGGAGAAAACGCGAGAAAAAAGGCTCTAAACGAGTATGATAGTGAACTTTTGCTGCGAAAAATCGAAAGGATATATCTTGACCAAGGTCTGGCTGCCTAAAGATTCTAGGAACAATTCGGCAGTGTATGCGTGCCAAGGAGCAACTAAAGACTTCGAAAAATATGCGGTAAGTGAAGCATCCATACCGCGTGCGCAAATTCTTTTTTGGCACAAGGATAAGCCATTTGACAAAATTCTTCGCTTCATCATAGAGTCTATTTTGAATTGTATGGTCTCATAGAGGAATCTGTATGAAAAAACATAAAATCGGAATCATAGGTGGATCTGGCTTTATTGGTTCAGCCCTAGCAGAATACTTAAAAAAATCATTCAGAGTGAAGGTTCTCGATAAGAAATATCCACCGAAAAACCTTGAGGGTAAAGTCGAGTTTGAAGAGTGTGATATCCGTAGATATAACGAAGTTAAACAGGTTCTCAATGATGTTGATCTTGTTATCCATGCAGCCATCGTTCAAATACCTCTAATAAATGAAGAAAAAAAGCTAGGTTACGAAGTGAATGTTAAGGGAACTCAGAACGTATGTGAAGTCGTTGAAAGCAATCCGTCAATTAAGGGTCTACTCGTGGCGGGTTCGTGGCATGTCTTCGGAGAAAGAGGGCTGACAGGTCTAATAGATGAGAAATTTGGATTTCAACCGGACAAAGTAGAGGATAGAGCTCGACTGTACGCTCTATGCAAAATCGCGCAAGAAACTATTGTAAGACTCTATGATGAAATGTCAGAGAAAACATATGGGATAATTCGAATGGGAACAGTTTTAGGTGAAGTAATGCCCGAAAAAACAGCGGCGAATATATTTATATCGAGAGGTTTAAGGGGAGAGTCCATAACTCCCTACAAGAACAGTATGCACCGTCCAATGCTCTATGTTGACCTAAATGACGTCTGTAAAGCATACGGATCTTATGCAAAAAAAATACTAAACTGTGAAATCGGAAACGCGGGTAGCAGCCTTGCGCACATCGTTAACTTGTGCTGGCCTGAACCGGTGACAGTACTTGAGTTAGCTACTCTAGTTAAAGATTTGATAGTAAAATACTCCAAGGGTAGGCTAAAACCAAAGATTGAAATTATCGATGCAGGAAAGCCAAGCCCTTTCAAAGTCGAGGATAAAAAGTTGATGAAAGTTGACGCTGCTAAAATGAGTAAATTTCTAGGTCTAAATGATCTAACATCACCCAAAGAGTCTGTGGAGAGAATTATTAGAGCAAGATTAGCCAAATGTCAAGTTGATCATATTATTAAAGGAAGCACGCGCACATGTGCAGAATCATGAATAAAAGGCAACTGCGGGTGTTAATCTTCACTTACCCTAGTTTCGTCATTTCTTCGGTTGTTGAAGCGTTATCGCCGTTTGCTATTGTTAAAGAAGTCGCTTGGCAATATAAGCCGTTACCACCCGGTTTACATTATCTCTGGCTGAAGCTATTCTATAGAGCGATAGAAGGCTTCTATTGGAGTCTGCATGTTTTCAGAGAAAGCAGCAGGTTTCAGGCTGACATCATACTGGTGCAGTGGGCTTATTATAACGGACTTATTGGAGCAATAGCCGCAATATTGTCAAGAAAAAAGTACGTCATTCGAGCCGTTGGAAGCGACCTAAAAATATGGACGCAAACACAGCTTGGTATGGGTACGGTTGCCCTAGCGTTGAAGAGGGCTTCTGGAGTGATCTGTGTAAGCAAAGACTTGGAGAGGATTGCTCAAAGGCTTGGAGCCAGAAACACGGTTGTCATACCATCGCCACTTGATCTTTCAGGTCATAGTGCAAAGAGCTCTCGCAAAGAGGATAGAGAAATAATTTCTGTTGCAAATCTTGTACCAGTCAAGGGAATATCTTACCTAATTAAAGCCTTGACGTACATAAAAGATGGAAAGCTAGTAATTATGGGAGATGGTCCTGAGAGGAAAAAATTGGAATCGTTATCATCAACTTTAGGAGTAGATGATCGTGTGCATTTTTTGGGATGGGTCAAACATGATTCGGAGTTCTGGGATTATCTTAGAAAGCCACAGTCTTTGTTTTGCCTTCGTTGAGTGAAGGGCTCCCGAGGGCTCTTGTCGAAGCGATGGCGTGTGGATTGCCTATAGTGGCGACTGCGGTGGGAGGGATTCCCGAAGTTATCACAGACGGCCTTAATGGATTCCTCGTACCTCCCCAAGATGAGAAAGCGCTAGCGCACGCTTTAGAAAGGGTTTTGAACGACGTCAGTTTTCAGGAAAATGCGTCGAAGGAAAACAAGAAGATTGCAGAAAAGTTTGCTCTCCCAATAATAGGTCGAAGAGTTAATGAATATTTGAATAAAATTGCCAAAAATTAGTGGTATTTGCCCTCGATGTAAGTGTGCTCACAAAAATGCGGTCGGAAACTAACAAACATGCATTCATGGACGGGCAACAAAAAAGAGCCCTGTCTTAACCTTGTGACGACAGCACCCCATAATCCAACGGAATGTAACTATCTGAAATTACAATATCATCCATGTAAGTAACAATGTCATGAATTTGCTCTGGGTGCGTCTCAGGATAAAGCGTGAGGTAGTCGCTGAAGTATGGCCATACCTTTGCATCGTTTCCAATTATTGTTGGGATTCCAGAAACTTCTGAGAGCAACTGGTCGTTGTAGTACCACTTGATCCAACCATCCACTCGATCCCTCTTGATGCCTACCATAACCCTGAACCACTCATCGTAATGCCATTCTCCTCCCCTCCAACTATGATATTCCACGACTTCTCCGGTAACCAGATTCACTGTGCGGACCCTACCCGCTAACCAACCTCTACCGTCAAGAGCTGCAATATGAATCTGCAGGTCCACTTTCTGACCTAGTTCATTTGTGACAGCAGACCAATACTTACCGAGAGTGTTCCAACTTAGAGGCTCATTGGGTATTCTAGGTACATATCTCCATTGACTCACCCAAATTTCAGATGGTAGCAGTGGTAAATCAGGTTCACTTGGATGTTTGAGATTACGCCTCACTGCTATGGATAAGGTTGTATTAGTGAGGTGAGGGCCAAGCATATAAAACTTCAAGGCTTTTGGAGGCGTTCTAACTGTATCTTCAACCTCTACTATGCCATAGTCACTACAGCCCTCGCAATGCGGAGGCATTAACATGAAGCCTGCCAAAACACCTGCGTTTTCCCAGAAAAAATCAATATCTCTTTCGCTGACTGAGCCAGAAGACGAGAGAACCACCCTGTCTTCTCGGGTCGAGTGTACTTCGCCAACTACGCTCCACGCACCAACTAGAAGAATAGTTGAGACTACAAGGACTCCAAGTTTCATTCGGACCATTCTATCCATGATTGTCTTCACAGTCCATATCTTCCATAAGCATAATGGCTAACGAATATATTAAATATTACGTTTCAAGATGTAGCCATCACAGTCGCGGAATGCAACACAGAAGTCGCACAACCTTTGCAAGAAACAACATTCGTTTTATCCCAAAAGTAGACGCACGAACTCCTTTTTCAAAGAAAAACACTCTTGATGACTAACATGCTGAAAGAGCACGTAAACTTGATCGTATGCCCTGATTGCAAAGGGCATCTTGAAAAGATTGAGATTGAAAAGAAAATCTTTGGATTTTATTGCAAAGGCTGTCAGATAATATTTCCACTTAAGGATGACACTCCCATTATCTTAGCGAGAGATGCCAGAAATTTTGACCTTGAATATTCCCTAGTAAAGAACATTGAGAGGAAATTTTCAAATAATTCATTCGGTGAACTTCAAAAGTCTATCAAGAGGACACTTGATCTGCTCCTAACCAAGAAGGATGTACTAACTTGGGAATGGGAAGATGAGGAGTTTTGGACAAAAAAGTATGCAAAAGAAAACATAAGTGAGGTAAAAGAAAAGGAAAAATGGAGATATAATGATCGAATCTGGCAAAGAGAACCTTTGGTTAAAGAACTTATAGGTAGACTGAGTTTGAAGGACAAAACTATCCTATCCATAGGTTGTGGAGAAGGACAAAATTTCAGGTTCTTATTATCCAATTATTGTGATGAAAAAAGTTTGTATATAGCCACTGACATTTCGTTTGAAGCTTTGGCACTGAATCGATCCCGCAATACACATAAAAATTCATTGTATATCTTATGTGCTGCAGATTATGAATTCCCATTTCTAAACAACGCAGTCGATGTTCTGTGTTATTTCGGGATTCTTCATCACACCAAAAACAAAAGTGACAATATACAAAAAGACAAGAGACTGGTCAGGAAAAATGGATACATCATTATAGCCGAAGCGATTGAGCGCCCGACACTGCCGTTCTGGATAACCAAGTACAGATCTGAATCAAGTGCCCACGAAGAACGCATAAGGAAAAAGAATCTACTCAAGCGACTAGGTAAGGACAAAGGGACAGAAGTGGTTTTTGCTAGAGAGCAAAGAACGCCATTCTTCACTGGAATGATAACCCTATTTCGCAGAGCTATGCTGTGTAACAGAAAGTTGTTCAGGCTTGTTTCGTATTTAGACATAATTACTATGACACTTGGTCAGATGTTTCCATTTCTTGGAGGATGTGAGATACTTTTGCTAGCTAGAGTACATAGTGTAAACCCCAAAACCTGAAAACAATAGTGCGTCCGCGCGCGCGCCGTATAACGTATTTTCGATTGAGTGTAGATGAACTCCGCTTCATTTTCCTACAGATAAACAAATTGGTACACGAATATATTAAGTATTCTATGTCACGATTGACGATATCACCTTGGGGCACACACGCCTAATCAGCGACGTGACTTAAATCAAATTTGTAGAACAAAGAAGGCAGAATGCAAATGGCCAAGTTGTATCAAGCGCTCACCTACCTAATCCTGTTTTCGTTGGTCGCAGTGGGGTTTGCACTTCGTCTTTATCATTTTCAGTTTTACCTTAACAATGGTGGAATAGATTCTATGTACTATATCCGCAATGCTGTGAAATACACTAACGGAGAGTGGTTCAGACCGTCCCTCACAACCAAAGGACCCCTTTTCACCATTCTGTTGTTTCTTGTAATGGAGACATTCGGTCCTACGTTTCTAGCCACAAGATTAGTGTCACTATTATTTGGAGGTCTATTGTCATTTGTTGTCTATCTCCTTGGCTCCGAGCTTTTCAATAAAAAGGTTGGACTTCTAGCTGCTCTCATAGTTACGATCAATCCTCTACTGATCTTTTACTCAACTCTCGTTTATAGGGAAATTCTATATTCTTTCATTTGGTTGTGCTGCATCTACTTCGCTCTTCGAGGCTTTAAGGGCGACGTCGCTTCGGCGATTATGAGTGGAATTTTTTTTGCTCTCTCCATACTGACGATCGAGATTGGAATGTTTATTGGAATAGGATTTCTCATCTATCTTCTAATACAAAAAATTAAGAAAGACAGAGAAGACGTATCAGATTTAAAGAATTTGGATATATTCTTCTGCTTCAGCTTTCTCACGCTCGTTCCTTTCATGATGCGCGATTATCTTGCATTCAATAACCCAATTGCATGGGTACGTCCCTTGGCTTTCAGACCATTATTGGCGTTGCCGATATGGGTTTATGTAGGCTTTATGTTTTCAAGCGCTCTCTACGTTTTGCTGTTTAGAGTATTGTCAAGAAATACCAAATCACCAAAAGTCAATATACCTTCAAAAATCGTGAACGTTATGACCATCGTACTTATTGGTGTTTTGATGGTAGTGGCTATAGCTGATGAAATCATTGGCGGTTTACAATTAGCTAGTAGGTCTTTTGTGGGCTTGGTCAAATTTGCGGAGTGTTTAGTGTTTCCTGAGTCTCTTGGTCTCCTGCTGATTTTTTTGGTTCCGACCATGACGTACATGATGCGCAAACGAGCTCTTAACCAAGTTTCGTTGAGCATATTCGCATTCATATTTTGTGTTATTCCCCTCGCTTCCAGCGCGGCTTCTCATTACATGTCGTACTATGGTCTCAGTTTGTATGAAGTTTTGATCTCTCCCCCTGCGCCCGGGCTTCTTCAAAATCCGTTTGAGAACGCGTATAGATATATTATGTCGTATATTCCCTTTCTCTCGATTTTTGCGAGTTACGGTATCCTGCTGTTCGCCGAAAAAATCGCACATAAAACATCAGGAATAAACCGAAAGAGACGTAGGAAAAACCGAATGCTAGAGATCAGCGTGGTCTTTGTCATTGTACTGACAATTTCTGCTCAATTTTTCTATGCTGATATGCACTTGCCCTTAAAGGCCGGGGCGGATTCAGGGGCTCTAGAGAGAGCCTATGATGAAATCGTTGATTGGTTCTCCAATAAGGAATCTCCCGTTGTCTACAGTTTTAACCCTATGTTCAAAGAACAATATGGAGCGAACAGAGTAATACTTCTAACTGATGAAAGTCTAGCGGACATTGTTAAGAGAGCTAACCGCGAGGAAGCTGAGTATATTATTTCTGATATTTTTGGCGTTTACTCTGAAGCCCAGATTAGTCTATTTTTCGGAGGATGGTACGAGGATGAATCGTGGGTAGGTCTTAAACCTTTTGCACTAGTGTCGACACACAAGAATTGGCCTGGAGCACAGATATATTCAATTTCAGCGGCAGAAATAAATGAAACAGCGCTTGTTGTCGGAGGTTGGGGCGAGCCGTGGATCAGCGTTCTTTCCCAAAAGTACTTTGTCGAAACTGTTGATCAGAAAGAAAATCTGGCGCCATATTTCTTTGGTGACTTTAGCCTGATTGTTTTGGCGGATGTCAACCGGCATTTAGGTCTTGATGAATTGAATGCCTTACAGGAAAAAGTGGCAAATGGAACTATTTTACTGGTAAGTGGTTTGTCACCGTTCTACATGAACTCTTCAGAAAATCGAGAATGGTTGGGCGGTTCAGAATTTGTTGAGGCGCCTAAAGAAGCCAAATGGGACATCGCTTTCACGGCAGACGCAATAGACATTCTAGACGAGATCTTTTTGAACAAAAGTTACGCCCTTCACACACAAAGTTCCTATTCTTCTCCCACTGGTTGCAAAGAAATTGAATCTGATACTATAGTCTATGCTAGGAGAATCCAAGATGATGCCGTAGCAATTTATGCCAAGCCGTATTTTGACGGATCAGTTATTTTCTGCGGAATTCGACAAGGCTACGCGAGCGCAGCAGAGGATTACGATATATATACGAAATTCCTAGAGAACTTGTTAGAAACATACACTCAGCTTGGACCATCTCCCGAACCATGAATAGTTACTTACGAATTTACAAGCTTTATTTTTGTACAAGTCATGGATCCAGCAACCAGAACTTTGACCATTTGGAAAGTTGCGCGCGCGGTCGTCAACAGCGTATTGTTGACCGTCCTTTAACACTGGTCATCCCCCTTTGGTTTCTAAATGGATTTGATCAAAGACGCCCGCACAGACAATCCAAAGCAACGATTTTCTCATGTCAACGTTTTGTTGTCCAGAACGTGGTGCTCACGGCTGCTAATAGAAACTCAAGCATTCTTCAGGTCAGAAATATGTTCATGGAGTATCTCTTAACAGGAACAGTGGGTGCTAAATTTCTCTGGCAACTAAATAGAAACCAATGGAGAACGTCACAAGAACTTAGAATCTATCAATTGAAAAAACTAAAGGCAATAGTTCATCACGCATATGAGTCTGTACCCTACTATCACCGCCTGTTCAAATCAGTGAAATTTAAACCAAGAGACCTGCGGAAGTTAGAAGATATTCGAAAAATACCTATAACCAAGAAGATGGATATCCAGAGAAATCATCTGGATTTTATTGTGCGCGGGGTTGATGTTTCAAAATGTATTGAATTTTACACTTCAGGATCCACGGGGATACCATTAAAAACTTGGAAGGATTTGAGGGCAGCATCACTTGATACTGCCATGAAATCCTACGCAATCTTTGCATGTGGTGCTAGGTTGATGGATAAATTCGTAAATGTCGCGCGCAGAGGACGATCATTGATGCTACCAAACCAGATTTTAATTCCGATAACAGATGGGATGGAAGCCATCATCAAAAATCTGAAACGGATTAAACCCGACATAATATATTCCAATTCCAACACCTTGCAAGATTTGTGCGCTCATCAGGTTTCTGGAATACTTCCGAAATTGATCTTCAGTCGAGCTGTTACTCTGACAGACCATGTAAGAAATCTGGTAAAACACACCTTCAATATAGATATTAACGATACTTATGGTTCAACTGAATTCGGGCGCTTAGCGTTTGAATGTAACGAACATTCAGGATTACACATGATAACTGATGGTGCACTATTAGAATTCTTGGATGATGAGGGAGAATGGGTTGCAGATGGAGAAGCCGGTGGGATAATTGGTACTGGGCTTCTAAATTACGCCATGCCCATTATTAGGTATGACATTGGAGATATTGGAGTTCCCACGGATGAACGATGCGGTTGTGGAAGAAACTGGCCCTTGATTGACCGTATTGAAGGACGAACCAACGACATTTTCATCATGCCAAGTGGACGAAAACTTTATCCAACATCCATTTTTACATGCATTCATAGTGAAGTCAAAGAAAATCTCTTCTGTATATCACAATTTCAAATTATTCAAGAACGACGAAATAAAATTACATTCAAAATTGTAAAAGGAAACGAGTTCCGCGAAGATATGGTCAATAGAATAAAACGAAACCTAGAAAACTGCTTCATCCATTTGAATGAAGATGTGGTTGTGGACACAAAATATGTCAAGAATATTCCAGTTGATAGAGCTTACAAGAGAAAAACCATATTCTCCCTAGTGAACTGAAAGTTCTGACCATTACGAGATATACGATATCAAGTTTAGCGTTATACTGTGCAAACGAGTTCGGACATACCACGCGCTATGAAATCAGACTGGCTTGAGGCACGCACATGAAACTGAATCGACTAAAAGTCATGGTAACTGGCGGCGCTGGATTTATTGGCAGCCACTTAGTGGACAGGCTAATCGAGATGAAGAACCATGTTATTGTGTACGATAACTTCGATGAATATTATGCCGGGAAAGAGGATAATATTCGGAATCATTTTGGAAATTCACATTTCACCTTAACCCGGGCCGACATACTTGACTATACCACACTATCCAAAGCCATGAATGAAGTCGACTTGGTGTTCCATCTCGCAGCACAAGCAGGAGTGAGATACTCGATGGAAAACCCGACGAAAACAAACACGGTAAACACGACCGGAACACTGAACGTCCTAACCGCCGCTCGAGAGAACAAAGTAGGAAAAGTCATTTTCGCTTCATCATCATCTGTATACGGATCACCCCAATACCTGCCCGTTGATGAAAACCATCCAAAAAATCCTTTATCGATCTACGGCGCCAGCAAGCTGACAGCCGAGACATACTGCCAAATATACAATGACTCTAAGGGTCCTCCAACGGTGATACTCCGCTATCATACTGTTTACGGACCAAGACAAAGACCAGATATGGCTATTCACATATGGACTCAACGACTCTTCAGCAAAAAACCTCCGGTAATTTATGGAGATGGAACCCAAACGCGCGACTTCACCTACATCGATGACATAATCGATGGAACAATAAAAGCCGCTGAAATCGAAAATTCAAAAGAACAGATCTTCAACTTGGGAAGCGGTTCGAGAGTGCAGCTAATCCACGTACTAAATTTGCTTCTTGGACTGACTGAAAAAGAAGGCATTCACATGGTTTATGAAGAGGCCAAACATGGCGACGTACAGGATACCTACGCCGACATCTCTAAGGCGCGACAGTTTCTGGGTTTCAGTCCAAGCGCGACGCTAGAGCAAGGGTTGAACATGTTCCTTCAATGGTTCAAACAGAAAACGCGCGCATAGAAGATGCCCTAGCAAAGAGTTCAGTCAAAGGCGTTGAGTTTGGGAGTTAGAAACGAAGTTTTAGAAATCCTCAACAATCTAGCCATTTTCTTGAAATCTGAGAAAAAGACCTGGAAAATTTTGAACGTTTTGCACTTGACCAGATGTTTAAGATATCCTTTGCTCTTGTTTGGCATTTTGGGATTTAACAAGGAAGTTTTACATAAATCCCATATTTCTGAGAAGGATCTAAAGATTCTCAAACTACTCATCTCAAAATGTTACCTGTACCCTTACATGAGAAAACTTATAACTGAACTACTGAACAAGAAGCCGACAACTGTCGAATTAGACGATCGCCTATTCTATATTGAAGACGTTGAAGATCTCCTCCATGCATCAATGTGTTATGAAGCAGAAACACTCGGATTTATAGAATCTAACGTGAGCCTTGGCGGCGTTTTTGTCGATGTAGGAGCAAACATAGGCGGGTATACCGTGAGACTAGCTAGGAAGAGCAAAGTCTACGCATTTGAACCTGAACCTCGGAACTATTCACTACTGGTTTCCAATCTGAAGTTGAACAATCTAGCAGCTTCCACCTATGACTATGCTATATCAGATACCTCAGGCATGCTCAAGTTACATACTTCCGAGTACCATGGTCGGCATAGTATTGAAGGGGCAAGATCAAGCAAGGCGGGAAGGAACCACGCGAGGGTCAAGGCTTTCACACTCGATGACATTCTCTTGGAAGAAGATCCCATAGATGTTTTGAAAATCGATGTCGAAGGTGCTGAACCGAAAGTCTTAGGAGGTGCTTTGAATACTTTGGCGAAAACTAAATTTGTGGTGGTTGAAGGTGGAACATCTCAACAAGAAAACTTCGTGTATAAATTCCTTGTGAACCTTGGGTTTAGATATCTTGAAAAACGTGAATCTAACCTTCTCTTTGCAAGCAAGACAGAAAAAGGTTGTTCATACGACTATACCTAAGTTTCGATAGAATCTCTTGGTCGCCTGTAAGAATGAAGATTCTGCATATAATCGATCATATAGGTGTTGGGGGAGCGCAAAGAGTAGTAGAAGGGATCATTGAGAAGTGCGGAGAGAAGAATCAAATTTTTTGTTATGCCTTACGAAAACATGAGTCTAGACTAGTCAATCACAAAAACCTGTTTATCAGGAATACAAGCTTCACATTTGATTTACTCTCTCTGTTTGAAATAAAAAGATTGATTGAGAGAGAAAAAATCCAGATATTACATTGTCACCTCTACAAAGCATATCTTATTGGATATCTGCTCAAAAAACTGTTCTTCAGAAAAATCAAAATAAACTTCCACAACCACGGTAGAATATTTCGAAACTCTAAAATCTACAACTTCTTTCTCAGATACGTCAAAGACAATATCGATCTCTTCTTGGCAGTTTCCAAGACGACCAAGCAAAAACTGATTGAAAACGCAGGAATACCCGAAGAAAAAATTGTAGTTCTCTACAACTTCGTAGATTTAGAAAAGTTCAATCCTGAAATTTCCAAGAAACACAGAAGAAACAAAGAACGAAAAATGATGGGAATCGAAAGAGATGATTTTGTTGTCGGTTTTGCTGGTAGATTGGTGAACTATAAAGGATGGAAAGAATTCATAAGTTCAGCAAGAATTCTCACAGAAAAAGGACTGAAACTCAAATTCCTGGTAGCCGGCAACGGTTCTGACAAACAGAAACTGATCAATTTAATCGATGAATTGAACCTTCTCAACAAAGTCTTTTACGTTGGACTTGTACTGGACATGGGATTTTTCTATAGCATGTTGGACTGTTTTGTTATACCTTCTCATTCCGAGGCTATGGGGATTACAGGGTTAGAAGCACAAGCTTGTGGGATTCCTGTAGTTGCAAGTGATATCCCGGGGTTGAATGAAACAATCCGTGATCATGAAACCGGCTTAACGTTTAGACCAAAGAAAGCTGAAGATTTAGCTCGGAAAATTGAACTGATCTATAAGGATGAAAAGTTGAGAAAAACGCTCATTAGAAATGGGTTAGAAAATGCTAAAAAATATTGTTTGAACGATTATTTAGTCACTCTAAACAAATTATACGATAACTTATGATACAGAAAACCAAGGAAGAGAACATCAAATACGACGACAATTATAGCTAAAGAATCCGCAAGGTCAAACGCATGTTTATGAAGTATTTTTTGACAGGAACGGTAGCCACGAGGTTCTTGTGGCATCTAAGAAAGAACCAATGGAAACCCCTACGAGAGCTCAAAAGCCTGCAATTGAAACGGCTGAAAGCAATGGTTCATCACGCTTATAATCATGTACCATACTACCACCACCTGTTCAAATCAGCTGAATTTAAACCCGAAGACGTGGAAAGTTTCAAAGACCTTCAAAGAATACCCATAACTACAAAAATGGATGTCCAAAGAAATCCTGCAAACATTATTACAGTAGGAGTGGACACATCCAAATGTACTGAGTATTTTACAACTGGATCGACTGGAATCCCATTAAAGACCTACAAAGATCTAGGAGCAGCATCCAAAGACACGGCTTTGAAAGCATATGCTTTTCTTGAATGTGGCGTGAGATTGACAGATAGATTCGTAAGTGTTGCATGGCGCCAGCGGTCAATGATATTACCAAGTCAAATATGGATTCCTTCACGTGTGTATAAGACCGATGCCATTACTGATTACTTGCGTCGGATTAAGCCAGACATAATATATGCTTATCCATCTTTCCTCGAAGAGTTATGTTCTTCTGACACGTCTGGAATAAGTCCCAGACTGATTTTTACTCAAGCCGCAAATCTCACTCAACATTGCAGAAGTCTAGTCAGATCCACTTTTAGTCTAGAAATCTATGATACTTATGGCTCAACTGAACTTGGTCGCTTGGCGTTTGAGTGCAACGAACACTCAGGGTTGCATATACTTACTGATAGCGGAGTAATGGAGTTTGTAGATGATGACGGTGAGCCTGTTGCACCGGGGGAAATTGGGGAAATTGTAGTGACTGGACTGTACAATTATGCGATGCCCTTGATCAGATATAACGTTGGAGACCTCGGAACTCTTGCCGATGGAAAGTGCAGTTGTGGAAGAAGTTGGCCGTTGATTAAGAGTATTGAAGGAAGAAGTAACGACGTTATCGTTATGCCGAGTGGAAGAAAGCTCTATCCGAGTTTATTCTTATTATGTATTGAGAATGAAATTGAAGAGAACCCTTTCTGCATATCACAATATCAAATGATTCAAGAAAAAAGAAACAGAATAATACTCAAATTGGTACCAGGAAAAGAATTTGACCAAAGAGTGGTCTCAAGAATCAAGCAAAATTTTCAAAATCTCTTTATCCGATTGGACGAAGATATCCACGTAGATTTGAGATGTGTTGAAAAGATTCCGCTAGAACGGACAGGAAAACGAAGAAAGGTAATCTCATTGGTAGGATAGCATGCGCACCTGAAAGATCATTCGAGAATATGTTATCGTTCGTCTTCCAACTAATGCTTACTAGCCAAGTGCGTCTCAAAGCGCGTCCATGTCCTTACCAAAAACGCTTTCTGACGCAGCGATTCGCTTTGACGTTTTGGAATATAGATATTAGCTTTGTGAAGATCATGTTTACAGAGTACCTTTTGGCGGGAACATTGGGGGCCAAGCTCCTTTGGCATCTGAGAACAGCTCAGTGGAAAGCATTACACGAGCTGAAAGACATGCAATTGAAGAGTTTGAAAGCGATTGTTAACTACGCCTACGAGCATGTACCGTTTTACCATCACCTGTTCAAGAAGGCAAAATTCAAGCCCGAAGATCTAAGAAGTCTGGAAGATCTCCGAAAAATACCGATAACCAAAAAAATGGATATCCAAGGGAATTCTGAAGAATTTCTCGCAAATGGGGTCGACAAGTCAAGATGCATCGATTTCTTCACATCAGGGTCCACGGGTATTCCGTTGAAGACCTACAAGGATATTAGGGCAGCAGTGACCGACACAGCTCTTAAGGCCTATGCTTTTCTTGAGTGTGGTGTGAGATTCACAGACAAATTTGTAAACATAGCGTGGACACAAAGGTCAATGATCTTGCCAAGCCAGATATTTATCCCCCAACTGTCGCAAGAAATCAGCTACATTACTGGCTATTTGAGAAGGATTAAGCCTGATGTGATATATGGTGTTCCACCTTTCCTCGAAGAATTGTGCTTTTGTGATCCACCTGAAATAAATCCAAGGTTAATCTTTAGCCAAGCCGCAACTCTCACTCAACATTGCAGAAGTCTCGTCAGATCTACTTTTGGCGTGGAGATCAATGATACCTATGGCTCAACTGAACTTGGGCGCTTGGCATTTGAATGCAACGAACACTCAGGGCTACATATGATCACTGATGCAGCAGTAATGGAATTTCTAGATGATAACGGTGAACCGGTTGCGCCTGGAGAAATCGGCGAAATAGTAGCAACAGGACTATATAACTGCGCGATGCCTATGATCAGATATGACTTGGGAGATATCGGAGTTCCTTCCGATGAAAGATGCAATTGTGGAAGAAGCTGGCCCTTGATTGATCACATTGAAGGACGAGCTAATGACACTTTCATCATACCAAGTGGAAAAAAGCTCTATCCCAGATTCATATGGTCATGTTTCTTGGAGGAAGTCAAAGAGAACCCTTTCTGTATATCGCAATATCAAATCATTCAGAAAAAAAGGAATGAAATCATACTCAGATTGGTGAAAGGGAGGGACTTTGATGAGGAAGTCGTGTCAAAAATTGAGCAAAATTTCGAAAACAGTTTTTTCCAGATGGGTGAGGATGTTTCTGTGGATATAGAATTTGTTCCGAAGATTCAAACAGGCGAAACACGAAAAAGGAAATTGCTAATCTCGCTGATAAGTCAGGATCATTAGCGTTCATTTCTGAAATGCTCTCACAAGTCGCTCGAGTACGCTGTTCAGTGTCTCTAGGCGTTGTATCTTGGGCAAACACGTCTCAGAAAAAGGAAAAACCCCTAATGAAAACTCTCATGATCAACTACGAATTTCCGCCGATTGGCGGTGGCGGTGCAAAGGCAACCCTCAAAATATCTTCGGAATTGGTCAGAATGGGAGTAGATGTGTATGTGCTGACCTCACAGTTTAAGCACACTAAGTCCATCGAGATGATAAATGGGATAGAGATTTTTCGCGTTCCTGTTGGGCGAAAAAGAGCGGATTTTGCTTCTAAGCCTGAGATGTTCAATTTTATATTAGCAGCAGTCCCAACTTTGTTAAATCTTCTAAAGCGAGAAAAGATCGATATTACACATGCTTTTTTCGGCTTACCATCCGGAGTGCTATCATATTTTGCAGAAAAACTCTTTCATGTACCCTACATAGTAAGGATGGGGGGTTCGGATGTTCCAGGTTTCAATCCGTACCGATTCAGAATCAGTTCAGGAGTTGTGAAACCTATCCTACTAAGAATTTGGCAAGACGCATCTATGCTTGTTGCTGTCAGTAATGGGCTACGCAAACTCGCGTTGAATACAGATCCCGACGCGAATATCTTGGTCATACCCAATGGCGTAGATGTTGAAGAGTTTAAACCACTATTTGTCGAGAAGAACGAGGAAGACCATATTCTCTTTGTTGGCCGACTCGATTCCAATAGAAAAGGTGTCTCATTTCTACTGCAAGCGTTCCAAAGACTCAGTGATGAGAAGTTGCCTTGCAAGTTGACCATCATTGGAGATGGTCCTTACAGATCTAGACTGGAACAGTTGGCCGAAGATCTGAATCTAAATAACATTGAATTTCTAGGACACATCCCAAATGCGCAGTTACCGATCCATTACAATCATGCCGATATCTTTGTTCTCCCCTCATGCGCCGAAGGCATGTCCAACGTGATATTGGAAGCAATGGCGTGCGGACTGCCCGTCGTAGCAACTAACGTAGGCGGGAACCCCGAACTGGTTCAGAACGGAGAAACAGGATTCTTAGTCCCTCCGGAAAACGTGGATGCGCTCTATGATTCGCTGGTGAAACTGCTGTCAGACAAAAACTTGAGGGAGAGAATGGGACGATCAGGCAGAAAAACGGTTGAAGAATTTTTTACTTGGGATAAGATAGCAGAAGATTACCACAAGTTGTATGAGTCAATACTCTCGTAGTAGGTTCCCAGAGAAGCAAGATCCGTTCTGTCTGCGGTGAACAAAATGGTCGACAAGGAAATCGTTTATTCCGCAATTGTCCCATTCTACAATGAAGAAGATTCTGTCCTACCACTGTACAACAAACTAAAGAAAGTCTTGATTGATCTTGGTAAACATGAGATTATTTTTGTCGACGATGGAAGTACCGACAAAACTTTTCTAAGACTGCGAGAGTGCGCACAAATAGACAAGCAAGTTAGAATCATTAAGTTCAGGAGAAACTTTGGTCAATCCGCCGCTCTCACTTCTGGTTTTGATCATGCTACTGGAGACATCATAATAACAGTCGATGCGGATCTCCAGAACGATCCAAAGGACATCCCAAAATTGCTTGAAAAACTTCAAGAAGGATATGACACTATTTGTGGCTGGAGAAAGCATCGAAAAGATCGGTTCTTGAGAAAAAAAGTGCCCTCTAAAGTTTTCAATTGGTTTTGCAGAAAAATATCAGGACAGAACATTCACGATTTCGGCTCCACCCTCAGAGTTTACAAAAGACAAGTTGTAAAGAACATTAGCGTGTACGGCGAGCTTCACAGATTTATCCCCGTCCTAGTGGCATGGAAAGGGTACAAGGTCTCTGAGACAGAAGTAAAACACCATCCTCGAAAGTATGGAAAGACAAAATATGGTGGTGGAAGACTAGTCAGAGGCCTCTTAGACATACTCACAGTCTATTTTCTTGAGAAATACCTCTCAAGACCCATGCATTTGTTTGGCACACTGGGGATCTTATCTATAGGATTGGGGACTGCCATCGGCGCTTACCTCTCAATCCTCAGGATACTCTTTAATGTTCCACTCTCTGATAGACCATTGTTACTACTGGCGATTTTGATGGTAGTTTTTGGCGTACAATTTCTCACCCTTGGCTTAATCGGTGAAATGATGACGAGAAATCGATATGAAACTGGCAATAAGAAGCCTTATGACATAGAAGTCTTACTCAATTTCAAGCACGCCCTCGGGTCAGGAACGTTTGAGAGAAGAAAAACAGTCTTAGAAAATCATTGAATAGAAGAGGTGTTAGTGTGAAAATCCTGGTCACCGGAGGAGCCGGGTTCATGGGATCCTGGCTCGTAGACGAGCTAGTAGGCAGAGGACACAATGTGATAAGCGTTGACAATTTATCAGGAGGGCACAGAAGAAATGTCAACCCAAACTGTAGATTTGTAAAGATGAACTTGATGGATAGAGAAAAAGTAGAAAAGATCTGTGAAGGAGTTGACATCATCTTTCATCTAGCGTCTTACGCTGCAGAAGGACAATCCTTCTTCGCTCCTATCAGGATCAACGAAATAAACATAACTCCTATGAACACTCTGCTGGTGGCTGCCGTCAATAAAGATGTTGAGAAGATCATCTTTACATCCTCGATGGCTGTGTATGGCGATCAAGAACCCCCATTCAATGAGAGTATGCCAAGAAAACCAGTAGACCCATACGGCTGCGCCAAAGCCTACTGTGAGAGGATGCTCGAAATCTTTTCGACCACCTATGATCTCAAGTACACCATCATAAGACCCCATAATGTCTACGGACCTCGACAAAACAGACGTGATCCTTACCGCAACGTGCTAATGATTTGGATAAACAGGATATTGCGGAGGAAGCCTCCCCTAATTTACGGTGACGGAGATCAGATAAGAGCATTTTCATACGTCGAAGACGTTACTCCAGCTTTAGCAAACGCGGCTTCAGCAGATAACACCCACGGCGAGATAATCAACCTAGGTAGCGATGAAGTTGTAACCATAAGAGAGGCCTGCCAAACAGTTCTAGAAGCTATGAAAAGCAAGCTAGAACCTATACATGTGGAAAGAAGGCCTGGAGAGGTTAAACGCGCCTATTGCACGGTAGATAAATCTATCAAACTGCTTGACTACCAGAATAAGTATACTCTCCGAAAAGGCATAAAGAAAACGGCTAGTTGGACCAAAAAAGTTGGACCAATGGAACCAAACTACACCATTCCCCTAGAGATACACAAAAAAGTACCCAAGGTTTGGAAAGAAAAGCTCATCTAGAGAATCTAAATCAAGTTTTTGTACGTGCTAGCACTCGCTAATGTGAAGAGCATTCGCACAACGCACACTCTGTAAATGACAACTTGGACATAGATGTGACTGATTTGTATAATGTTTGCATGATTGCTCCATTGCCCTTCTTTGAGGATAGAGGATCACCCATTAGAGTCTACGAGGAAGCGAAAGCACTCACTAAGCTAGGATTTCAAGTTGACATCGTATGCTATCATCTCGGAAGAGACGTGCCCGGAGTCAACAAAATTCATCGCATTACAAAAATTCCTTGGTACAACAGAATTACGTCTGGACCTACATACCACAAACTGTATCTGGATATGTTCCTTTTCTCCAAGGCATTTGAAGTGATGAAAGATAACGGATCCGATATTATTCACGCTCATCTTCATGAAGGAGCTGCCATTGCCCAGATCTTGAAAAGTGTCTTCAAAATGAAAAAACCCGTGATTTTTGATGCCCATGGAAGCCTAGTTGGCGAGATGTTCTCTCATGGCTTCATTAAGCCCTCCTCATTTATGTTTCGATTTTGGAGAATCGTAGAGAAAAAAATATGTGAGGGGTCTGCTGCTATACTTGCTTCATCTCCTCAGCTGGTTGAAATTCTGAAAAGGGATTTTGGTATCGACAAGAAAAAAACAAAACTCATTCCGGATGGTGTTGATATAGACTTATTTGATCCTAATAGATTTGATGGAGAAGAAATACGTCAAAAATATAAGCTAGTGAAAAATGAAATCATAATCTACACAGGCATATTTACTAAACACCAGGGACTTAACTTCTTAATTGAGGAAGTCATACCTCTTGTAGTGAAGAAGTATCAAGACGCAAAGTTTTTGCTGATAGGTTATCCTGTCGATGAATATGTAAAGTTAGCAAGAAGAAAGGGAGTAAACAAAAATACACTGTTTATAGGTAAGCAAAGATATGATGAAATTCCAAAATTTTTGGCTGCAGCCGATGTAGCCGTGACACCTAAACATATGGAAATGGGAGAAGGAAATCTCAAGATCCTAACATATATGGCAATGGGCTTACCAACAGTAGCTTTTAACCATATGTATACCAAGCAATTGCTTGCAGACGGTTCAGGAGTAACAACTCGACCCAGCAATGCCGAAGAATTTGCCGATGCCATTCTAAACCTACTAGATAATCCAAGACGAAGGAAAATGATGGGACAAAAAGCTAGATCAATCGCTGAAAACGAATATTCATGGCTATCGATAGCAAAGGAAATCGGAAGCATCTATACACATCTAAGAAATGGGCTATGATCTGCAAGACTATACAAGAACACACAGAGAGAGAAAACCTTGACCTACTTCAAAAATCTCGCACCCATATTTCAATTCTTCCTAACATTCCAACAACGCAGAAAGCGATGTTCATATCGCCCTATCCAATTACGAATTGAACCCACAAACGCATGTAACCTAAAGTGTCCAATATGCCCAAACAATTCTATCGAACCCAGCAAGAAAGGATTCATGAAACTAGATCTATACGAGAAAATTATCGACGAGATCTGTGATCACGCACACGACGTTTACCTATTTCATCGGGGCGAGTCTCTCATGCACCCTGATTTTTTCGAAATGGTAAAATACACTCAGAAGAAGGGGCTACTGACAAAATTGCACACAAACGCAACCCTGCTATCCGAGGAAAAATCCCACGAATTGCTCAAGTCAGAGCTAGATTTTCTATCTTTCTCCTTCGATGGATTTAACAAAGAAACATATGAGAAAATTAGAGTAGGTGCAGACTTCGATGAAACATTGAACAACATCGTACGCTTTTTGCAGTTAAAGAAAAAATACGGAAAAACCAAGCCATACACAAGAATTCAAGTACTTCACATCCCTGGCGTAAAGCTAGATGCTGCAGAAAAGAAGAAATTCAAAGAAAGGTTTCACTCTTTGCCACTAGATGAAATTCACGAGATACCTGCGCACAATTGGGCTGGTAACATCAAACTCAATCGCAACCACATACGAGTGTCAAGTGAAATCTGTACTTTTCCATGGTACTCGTTAACTGTTCTTTGGGACGGGACTGTAGTACCCTGTCCCCAAGACTTCATGGGCAAACTTGAACTTGGCAATGCCAAAACAGATTGTATACTAAACATCTGGAATGGCGGAAGAATATCAGACTTGAGAGAAAAGATGGTGGAAGGTAGGATCATGGATCTGAAACCCTGCAACAATTGTGACAGAATATTAAGAGATACAGTGTTTGGTTCAAATATCCCCAAGCAAAATCTTCTCAATTTCATCTCTGAGAACCTCTTGAGTTATAGAACGAAAACCTTTGTTGAGAAACTCTTAAGACTTCCTCCTTCGACTTGAGTTTGTAGAACAGGGTTGTGATGAAAAAATGAGGATCTTAGTTACAGGCGGAGCAGGCTTCGCAGGGATGCACCTAGTAAGCCGACTTACCAAAAGAGACCATCAAGTTAGGTGTCTAGACCTTGAGGAGACTCTACGACCGAGCAAAGTGAATTATTTAAAAGGCTTAGGTGTAGAAGTAATTTCTGGGGATATAAGAAACGACAATGTAGTCGTAGAAGCAGTCAAGAATATCGAGCAAGTCTATCATTTGGCGACCGCATATCGAAAAATGACCGCGCCCCAAAAATACTATTGGGAAGTAGAAGTCGACGGTACCAAAAATCTACTTGACGCTTCTATCAAGGAAAACGTAGAAAGATTTGTCCACTGTAGTACGACAGGCGTATACGGCCATGTCACAAATCCACCAGCCGACGAATCCTATCCATATGCACCCTACGATGTCTACCAGAAAGCAAAGTGTGAAGGAGAAAAACTTGTATTAAAATACATGGAAGACAAGAAGATACCTGGAGTAGTTGCGAGACCATGTGCTATATACGGTCCAGGTGACAACAGACTACTAAGATTATTCAAATCGATTTATCATCAAAGTTTTATTATGATCGGAAAAGGAGAGATATCCTACCACCTAGTATATGTTGATGACTTAGTTGATGCCTTTGAACTATGCGGAGAAAAGAAAGAAGCAATCGGGGAGGATTACATTATAGGCGGAGAAGAAATACCAACTTTGAATGAATTGGTAGAAGTCATCGCTAATGCCCTAAATGTGCCCGTTTCAGATAAAAGATTTCCATTTGTCAAGCCTATTATGTTGGCGAGCTGGGTTTGCGAAAAAGTTTACAAGCCTTTTGGTAAAGAACCACCTATCTTCCCACGTAGGGTAAATTGGTTTATAAAAAATCGCTCCTTTGATATTTCGAAAGCGAAAAAAGAACTGGGATACACGCCGAAGATTGATTTGAAAACAGGAACTAAGATCACTGCCGACTGGTATCAAAAAGAAGGTTTATTATCAAACTCTTAAGTTACTCGTGCATTTGGAGCGCGAGCGCATGCCCGTAGCGCGTGTTCCTACATAGACCCAAAAGAACCATAGATTTCTCGCTTATCTTGTTTAAAGCTGTAGTTGATTCGTGAAAGGCAATGCGTGAAAAAATTCTTCAATTTCTCAGAGACAAAATCAAAAATCGAAAACGATATCATATCATTTTATTAGGAATAATAGTGTCTGTTTTTATTATTCTGCTAACCTTTGAATCATGGTTTTGTGTAAGAGTAAGTGTATATGTGCCAGAGGAGACAGATTGGATAGATAAAGGAATAGTTTTAGAAGCAGGTCCAGTAGGTTCATGGGATGTGAGATTACATGGAATGATTACTCCATGTAGTGTTGTGAAAAAACATGGCATCTATTTCCTTTATTATCTCGGTGCAGATGGTGACCGTGGACCGCCACATAACGATGGTGGACCTCGACATAGAGCACTCGGTGTAGCAACAAGCATTGACGGTATACATTTCACAAAATATGATGGGAATCCAATAATTACTTATCGTCCAAACAACAACGAGGAAGAAGGAATCTTTTCTGCCGGTGCCACACTTGATGAGAACGGCAATGTTGTCCTTTACGCCGGTTGTATGGATGCTGGTCCTGATCCAAGTTCGACAAATGTTGATGGTGATGTACGACTTTACATTTCAAGTGACGGATTTCGTTTCGACGACTGCGGTGACGTGCTTTCTCATAAGAATAGTTCAGTTTGGGGCTATGGGGACGAAATTTTCCCTGTAGGAACCTTTCACGCCAACGGTCAATGGCATGTCTACTATGTCGCTAAAGGATACAACAACATTATGTGGGATATTGGACTTGCATGGGGTTCAGACAAGAGCTCACTTACTCAAAGCGAAGAAGTACTATCTGCGTCTTCTATAATCAGTTCATGCGAACCTATACTAATAGAACCAGAGAAAGTAGCGCTATTCTTCAATTATGAGTTTGTAAAAGAGATTGAAGTGAGGACTGTTTCATTAGATTCACCTTCTAATGTTTCTCAAGCACTGGAAAGATACACCATTAATGGAAGAGATGGATGCACAATATTTCTAGATAGAGAAACAAACACTTGGTTTCTATACTATTTAGATAGTACAAGTAATAGTATAAAAGTGAAAACAGCCTTGGCAAAAATACGCGTATATATGAAAGATATAGCCACGATAGCCAAGTTCTTTGGACAAAACATTCCACCCGCACCTTCGGGCGCGCATGGCGCACTGGGGGACCAATTATGCGAATAGGAATCATGTTGCGAACATTGGATGAAAAATTCGGCATCGGCGTGTATACTCGCAACATGCTTGATGCTCTGCTGAAATTAGATCGCAATCACGAGTATGTTCTCTTCTACAAAAACAAGAAACATCTGGGCAAATATGCCCACTATCCCAACGTAGAGGAGAAAGTAGTGAACGCCCCCAACAAGTTGCTCTGGGACCAAGCAACCATCCCCCTGTGTGCCAGACAAGCAAAGGTCGACATACTCTTTCACACAAAATTCACCGTTCCCTTTCTGACCAAATGCAAAACGGTCATGGTTTTGCATGGAGCAAGTTGGTTCGTCCATCCAGAAATATATCCAAACAAACTCGATCTCACATATATCAAGATGGTGATGCCTCTGTACTGCCGAAGAGCAGACTCCCTCATCGCAAACTCGAATCTGACAAAAAATGATTTCGTCAACCTTCTCCATATTCCTCCTGAGAAAATTAAAACAATCTATTACGGATGTAATCCAATATTCAGGCCAATTCATGACCAAGAAGTATTGAGTGAAGTAAGAAAAAGATACAACCTCCCAGATCGTTTTATTTTGACCGTTAGCAGATATGACCCTCGTAAAAACTTCCCAACAACATTTAGAGCATTCACAAAATGTCACGAAGCAGGTGTATTGAAACTAGTGGCCGTGGGAAAAGATAGTTGGAGATACAAACTGGATTGTCACATTGGCGAGTCAGAATTTGAAGACGATGTTATCTTTCCTGGATACGTTGAACAAGATGATTTACCCGCGTTCTACAATTTAGCAGAAGTATTTATCTTTCCTTCTGTGTATGAGGAATTTGGCATTCCCCTAGTTGAAGCCATGGCTTGTGGTTGCCCAATCGTGGCCTCCAACACCGGCGCAATACCAGAAATCACGGGAGGAGCAGCTTTCCTAGCCGAACCATTTGACGCTGATAGAATGGCGGAAGGCATCGACCAACTCACACAGAATACTGACTTTAGACGGACGCTAATTGAAAAAGGCTTCAAACGCGCCAAAAATTTCAGTTACGACAAAGTTGGAGAAGAAGTCTTAGGGGTCTTGGAACAGGTTGCGGTACGGGCTGACTAAGGCGGAAACATAAACATGAGACAGGAAGGGCCATCAGTCACACATCAAAGATTCAACATGACCGCATCAGCCATCAATTCCTTTCCTCGGATCTGCTTGTTGATTTCAGGATTCTATCCCATGATGGGTGGAGCTGAAACCAACGCTCGATTGCTCTCTGAACGTCTCATCGAACAAGGAATCAAAGTATTCATAGTTACACGAAGAAAAACCTCCAATCTGCCCGAATTTGAAGTTATCAGAAATATCCCTGTTTATAGAGTTCCTCCATCTGGATTCGAGAGATTCGGCAAGTACTGGATGCTACTACCCGCCTTCGTTTATTTGGTTAGACGACGGGCAGACTATGATATTGCCCTCGTTTGTGGATTCAAAGTGTTGGGAGTAATAGCCGTACTGGCGGCAAAATTGCTGAGAAAAAAGTGCGTACTTAGAGCGGAAGTCTGTGGTGAGCTGTCTGGTGAGTATGCAGCAACTGGAAGCAGACTACTTGCTAGGTCGAATATATTGGCAAAACTCTTCAGAGGTTACATAGCAATACGGAATGCCTTCTTGAGGAGAGCCGACGCGTTTGTGAGCATTTCCCATCAGATTACTAAGGAGTTTAAACAATATGGTGTCAATCCCAGTTCAATTGCCTATCTACCTAATGGCGTAGATACAAGCATTTTCAAGCCTGTAAATGATCAGCAAAAACAATGCCTCCGGAAAAAGTTGCTACTCCCACACAAAGACACTATTGTGACCTATACAGGACGGCTGTCCAAAGAGAAAGGATTAGAGCTGCTTCTGCAAGTTTGGAAAAGAGTCGTTTTAGACTATCCAGACGTGTATTTGTTGCTTGTAGGATCGGGGGAAGGACAGGCCTTCTCGCGTGAGAAGGAACTCCGAGATTTCGTTGCGAGCAATGACCTAACAGCTCATGTTGGCTTCACAGGATACGTGGAAAATGTGCATGAGTATCTTCAAGCCTCTGACATCTTCGTTTTTCCATCTGAGAGCGAAGGATTTGGGTTGGCTCTGATTGAAGCGCTAGCTTGTAGGCTCCCAGCTGTAGCGGCAAAAGTGGGCGGCATATTGGACATCATCAATGATGGAAAGAATGGAATATTAGTAAAACCTAAGGACGCAGAAGGATTATATGAAGTGATTCGAGGGCTTCTCAATAACAAAGCAGCTGCAACCTCACTTGGTGATAAGGGCAGATCCACAGTGCAAGCACGATTTTCTATGGATGCGGTAGTTGATGGCCATCGAGCGTTGTTTTTCTCACTGCACAGACAAGGACAAGGAGCATAGCGAGAACCATCTCAAAGAACACGCGCGAAAGAGGGACAACTTGATGAGCTTGGTTAGTTTTGTCAGTATTCAAAAAAACACAATAAGTTCAATCAAGCAAGCTATCATGGAATCACTCGATCTAATCGAATACTCCTTTAAAAAAGAAATCAAAAACGTCGTAATCAAACCCAATATGTGCTATTATTGGGACTACTCTACTGGTCAAACAACAGACCCAAGATTCGTTGCACTGGTAATCGAGATACTTCGCGAAAAAATCTCGCCAAACGTAGAGATTTCGATAGTGGAATCTGACGCTTCAGCGATGAAATGCAAATACGCATTCAAGTTCTTGGCATACGAAAAAATCGCAAAGCAACACAACATAAAACTAGTTAACCTCTCAGAAGAAGAAGCTGAACCAGTTAAAGCAAAAGTTAGAAATCAAAATTTCAGCGTTACAGTTCCACAAATAATTAAAAACGCTGACTTACGAATAAATATCCCAAAAATCAAACACATATCGTTCTGCAAAATTTCATGCGCACTAAAAAACATGTTCGGCTGTAACCCGCACCCCCAAAAATTCAAATATCACTCGAAACTGAGCGAAACCATAGTCGCTCTAAACAAAGCTATGCCGTTCGACCTATGCATACTTGATGGAATAACCGTTTCAGGGCCTCCAGTCTCAAAGCTAGGACTCGTAATGGCGAGTCAAGATCCAGTAGCAATTGATACAGCAGCCGCTATTATCGCAGGAGTAAACCCTAAATCCGTAGAACACATTGTACTCGGTGAAAAAGAAGACCTGGGAAGAACTTCTTTCATAGCAAAGGGAATGAACCCAAACTACTTCAAACGCAGATATCCCCAAAAAACCCTAACAGACAAAGCAACAACACTTGGATATAGGCTCGTTCGCGTTTTCGGATTAGAAAAACGCTTAATGCTAAAATGACATTTCCCAGACAAAAAATGAGGGATAACAACGAGAAAAATCAACCTGGGTTTAATTGGGCTTGGATCCGTGGGAAAAATTCATGCCAGAAACTGTTCAAAGCTGCAATCCGCTAATCTCATAGCAGTTGCCGACATTTCAAAAAAAGCTTTAAAACTCGTCAAAAAAATGGGCGTAACACAAACATTTACAGATTACCATCAACTCATAAAGCAACCAAACATAGATGCCGTTTTAATTTCATTGCCCACTCACCTCCACGCACCCTGCGCGATAAGCGCGGCAGAAGAAGGAAAACACGTTTTTCTAGAAAAACCCTTAGCCAGGAACCCAGAAGAAGGAAAGAAGATTATCTCAGCAGCCAGAAAAAACAACGTAAGACTCATGGTTGGTTATCCTTTAAGATTCTCTTCTACACTTCGTCACCTTAAAAATAAGCTCGATAGTGGTGTGCTCGGTGACATACAAACTGCCCATGCCTTCCACATTGGGTCAGGCCCCTTCTATCACAGAATAGAACACGCCATTCCCCGACCCGTACCAGAATGGTGGCTTAAAAAAGAATTGACAGGAGGAGCACTACTAGATCTGGGAAGCCACATGATAAACCTCACACGCTGGTATTTCGGCGAAATTAACGACATAAAAGCTTTCCTAGGCCATAGATTCAACTTCGACTTCGAAGACCATGCAATATGCGTCGCAAACTTTACTTCAGGAACAACCGCAACTATTAATTTAGGCTGGTTTTCCCAGAAAGATGCAATAGGAATCGAACTTTTCGGAACAGTCACACACGAATCTGGTTATCACATGCGCCCGCGTAAAATAATCACAGCAATTCAACTTCTTCTCGGAAGGACTCCAGGGTTCTCCGAAGTATATCTAAAAGAAGTTTCGCACTTCATTCGTTGCATAAAAGAAAACCTTCAACCGTCCCCCTCAGGGGACGACGCACTCAAAGACTTAGAAACAATAGCCCGAGCATATAAAAACGAGATACGCTTGCATAGGTCGAATAAATACGGCAACACCAAACATTAGCAATACATGAGCGCGCGCATTCAGGCGATTATGCCAGAAATATGCAAGCGCTAAGTTCCTTAATCTAGAGTTTTGAGGTGGTAGAAATGTGCGGGATTTGTGGTATTAACTGGAATGATAGCGATTTAATAGAGAAGATGGCAAATATCCTTCATCATAGAGGACCAGACCAAAAAGGCACATTAATCGATGATGATGTTTCACTCGGCCATAGAAGATTGAGCATTATCGATCTAAGTGAGAACGGTAGACAACCGATTCATAATGAGGATGAATCTATCTTTGTTGTTCATAATGGAGAAGTATATAATTTTAAAGATTTAAGAAAAATTCTTGAAAAAAACGGACATGATTTCTATTCCAACACTGATACTGAAGTAATAGTCCACGCCTATGAACAATGGGGTCAAGATTGTGTTAGCGAATTTAGAGGAATGTTTGCTTTCGCAATATGGGATTCAAACAAAAAGCAATTATTCCTTGCAAGAGATAGAATAGGAATTAAGCCGCTGTTTTACATTCTTGATATTGACAAGTTCCTGTTCGCTTCAGAAATAAAATCAATCTTACTTGCTCCTCAAATTAAAAAAGAAGTTGATCCTATATCTCTTTACTATTATCTGGGATACGAATATGTTCCTGCGCCACTCACAATGTTTAAGGGAATAAAAAAACTTCTACCTGGTCATACATTAACCTATAAAAAAGGACAAATAGATACTCAGAGATATTGGGAACTATCGTTCACCAACACAAGACGCGACGAAAACTATTATGCAGAAAGAATTTATAATCTTTTAAGAGAGTCTGTAGAAATTAGACTAATTAGTGACGTACCTATCGGTGCATTCCTTTCTGGAGGTATCGATTCAAGCGCAATAGTCGGATTTATGAGTCAGGTGATGGATGAACCTGTAAAGACATTTTCGATTGGTTATGAAGATGAAACTTATAGCGAGTTCGAATACGCCAAGCAAGTTTCAGATTATTTTGGAACAGACCATAAAGAAATACTAATAGACCCATATTCTATTGAACACTATGAAACTGTATTATGGCATTTAGACGAACCTATGAGCGAATTTTCCTTACTCCCCGCTTATATATTCTGCAAAAACGCCAGAAAAGAAATAAAAGTATCTCTGAGTGGTGAAGGAGGAGATGAATTATTCGCAGGTTATGAAAGATTTATCGCGAGTAAACTTGACAATTATTATAGAATACTTCCACATACTGTAAGGAAAAAAATTGTTTCAAAAGTTATAGATAAAATACCGCCCAGATCACAAAAAAAAGGCGCTGTCAACATTCTTAAAAGATTCATCGAAGGATCAAACTATTCAATTCAAGGTAAACAGATGAGATGGCAATATTTCTCAAATCTAGATGAGGAAAAAAAATTATACTCAAAATCATTCACATCACAAATAGAAAGTCTGAATTCTCTAAATTATATAGGAAAGTACTTTCAAAAATGCAATATTCAAGACAAAATAAACAAAGAAATTTTCGTAGAAATGAATACATATCTAGTGAATAATGTTCTTGTCAAAGTTGATAAGATGAGCATGGCCAATTCCCTCGAAGTTAGAGTGCCTTATCTAGACCACATATTCGTGGAGTTCTGTGCCACTGTTCCGGGTTATCTAAAGTTAAAAGGTTTAACAACCAAATACATCTTTAAAAAAGCCATGTCAAAACTTTTGCCAAAAAATATAATCCAAAGAAAAAAACAGGGTTTTAGTTTACCCATCAAAAACTGGTTAAGAAATGAACTTAAGGATTACATGACAGATTTATTGAGAAACTCAGAGATAATCAGAGAATATTTCGATATCTATTACTTAAATAAACTCATTAATCAACACGTAAAGGGTACTCATAATCACAGTCATAGACTATGGGCCCTGATGAGCCTAGAGATGTGGCATCGCAAATTTTTTAGTGATTAAGTTGAAAAGCAGCAAGTTAGTTATAAGAAATCTAATTCCTTCTTTTCTTGTGAATACATATTTAATGTGGAAACATAAATGCCTAATAAGTCGAAAAGCAGAAATTCAGTTTACAGATAAAATCATTATAGGAGAAAAAACTAGGATAAGTTCATTTGTAAAGATAAAAGTTAGTAATGGTCTTATTAAAATAGGCCAAAACTGCACGATTAACTCATTTTGTTTTATCGATGCTGAACGAGGAGGATTGGAAATAGGTGATAATGTTCTAATCGGTCCTGGAGTCGGCATTCACGGTTCGAACTATAAATATAGCGCCAAAAATAGACCCATCATAGAACAAGGTATTGAAAGCAAGGGGATAAAGATCGAGGATGACGTGTGGATTGGCTCAAATTCTACAATATTGGACGGAGTAACTATAGGTAGAGGATCTGTTATCGGAGCAGGATCGGTTGTCACTAGAGACATCCCTCCCTTCTCTGTGGCTTTTGGTGTTCCAGCAAAGGTTGTTGAAGAGAGAACGTGAAAAACTACGGATTGAAAAGAAGACATTTGCGCACCATGACTAATCGGCAGTGACAGTAATGAAGACCCTATATCCCGCTCTAAGGCAACAATTGAACGCGAACACCCTAGCCATAACCCTAAAAACAGCCACAATACTAGCCGCGACCATAATCATCTTCTATCAAGACCTAGCGATAATAGCGACTGACGCGCTGCAAAGCGAATTCATGAGCCATCTACTAGTCATACCCGTTCTGTTCAGCTACATCATCTATCGCAAAAGAAACATGATCCGAGCATCTATTCCCTTTGAACCGTCACCGTCACACAAGAAAACATTTCCATACAAAGAAATCGCGGGTGTGTTACTATTTCTAATTGCCTTTCTCGTCTATTCGTACGGTTCATACACGTTCGCACCACTGGAATTTCACATGTTCACCCTTCCCTTGTTTGTAACCGCCTGCATCTTGATCCTATTCAACCTACAAACGCTAAGACAACTCGCCTTCCCAATCCTGTTCCTCTTCTTCTTGACACCTCCACCAACCATAATCGTCTACGCCCTCGGCTCAACCCTCTCCATAATCAGCACAGAAGCCTCATGTGCCATACTAAACGTGCTTGGACTAGGAGCCAGAATCTCCGCCGCCTATGGAAACCCCGTAATCACCCTCACTCAACCAAACGGCACACCATTATACTTCGCCATCGACATCGCATGCTCAGGCATCTACTCCCTCATCGGCTTCATCATATTCGCCACCTTCATCGCCTACATAGCAAGAACGGTCACATGGAAAAAACCAGCAATCCTGCTCATCGGACTACCCCTAATCTACCTGCTCAACATCCTGAGAATAACCATCATTGTCATTCTCGGCTACAAACGCGGCATGGAACTCGCCATGACCACCTTCCA
>Ga0224501_10000469_pt1 | contig 32171 bp, 24 predicted proteins | sample SF_Oct11_sed_USG_4_FD_169105 | JGI IMG/M metagenome (GOLD analysis project Ga0224501, IMG submission 169105) | Sediment microbial communities from San Francisco Bay, California, United States - SF_Oct11_sed_USGS_8_1 | ecosystem: Environmental > Aquatic > Marine > Sediment | place: USA... | reverse complement strand
AGGGAACTTCTTAAAGCGACATAGAAGGAAGTTTGTCTATACAGGACTTTTTGTAGCTGGTAAGCTGGAGATGCCTTTCAATGGCTGAGTGAGTCTCTCACTCTGTCACTCACTGTCACGGTCAGTGTCAGCGAGAGTGAGATTGATTAAGAAGCGAGATGTGGCCCGTCTCTCCCTCCATGGCTCCGTCTCTCTCTGGTTCTCAGCTTCTGAATGGCTGGAGCACTCACTTATTAAATCATTCATTCACTGTCTCCGATATGGGAGTTGAGTTAACTTAGTAGTTGACCGTCACCATGCCTTGAGTTGATGATTGATTGACACTGAACTGACAGTATTCTCACACCCACATACCATTCCATCCATTTGGCATTTGATGTTGGATTTTGATGAGTTTTGGCAGTGGGTGGTTTGAGCGAATAAGTTTACATTCACTCACTCACTGACTCCGCTTTTGACTGGAGATTTGAGTTGACTGTTTCAATCGAAATCAAAGGGATGACTGTGACTTTGAGTGTGACTGACGCACTGCGTATCGAGCTCAGTATCGACTGGTCAGTCAGCAGGGTAAAACCTGGCAGCAAACCATCTGATTTTGAACATAAGGAAAAAATGAAAAGACAACCTCATGATTTTCAGTGGTGTCACATACGCTACTATATTTCCAGGAGGCTACTCACTGCTGAAATATTTAAAATGGAAACTTAACGAGTACCAAGAGAAGCAGATGACAGAAGCCTTCGCATTAGCAAGGTAGGTTCATGAAATAAGCCTGATTTTTGCATAATTTGCACTGTCCTGTGTACATGCGGATTTTGGAGTTTGGGCTTCCTATTGGTTACAAAGATGTATTCCCCATCATCCGTCACCTAAGCTTTTATTGTAAAGTATCGACTAAACTGAAGTTCAAATCCGAGTGCTTCGACTGTTTTACAGAAGGCAGCAGCATTTCGAGTCTAACCAAAGAACATGTAATGCAACTGTCCTATCACTGGTAGCCTCTCTTCGGGAAATCTTAATGAAGGAATTAGATTGTGAAAGACTAAGAGATCAACTGGAGATTAAGCCATCTAACAAAGTCAGCATCTGGAATGATCTTAAACTGCTAGGCAAGTTATGCTAACAATTTAAATACCCCCTTCCCCATTGGCAGTGGCACAGCTTAGTTGCAAAAGCACTGGGCTTGCAACCATGAGAACCTTTGTCCAATCCAAGCCACGGCGGGCCACCGTTATATGAGCTCTCAGATTTATCCAAGCTTCTACTGCTCCGACAAGCCTCAGCTATGGGAGGTGCGTTAAATGGGATGGGCACGTGCCCTAGTAGAATTTAAAACCAGCCATGCCAGGATCGCCTATCGCAAGCAACTACCCCCTCAACCAGCCATGCCAGTATCGCCTATCGCAAGCAACTACCCCCTCAGCGAACAGTGGGCACCATTGGCAGTGTATGGCAAGAGAGCAACCCTTCGAAGGAAACACGCAAAGCGAAACGCTATGAAAGCGAACAGTCGGAAATGCCAAACGGCGCACGCGCGGCCTTTGCTTGAGCCTGCGGGCTTTAGCCAATTGGTTTTAGTTTTTGACCTCTAACTCAGACTGTTGTTACCACCGGCTGTCAGTAGCAACGGTGCTGCGTTCCTACAACTATCAACGACCTCTAGCGGAGAAGGCCGCTGGCTGAATTTGCAAATTCAGCGCTCGCGAAAATTTTTTACGCGAACTTCGCAACAACCGCTGACTGGTTCACACCAGTGTTGGACCTACTTCGAGCAAGCAGGCACTAATGGCACACCAACTTAACGCCGTGATGCGCGGGATCTACCCGCGCGCGTGCAGCCCCGGGTGTAGCGTAATCCGTTTTCTCAGCCACTCCGCACATTGGGGCACGCGCCGCTGTAGCCAGGTACATCTTGCGAAAGGCTTAGCACGGGCTGGCTTTGGCACCCCTGTAGAACAAGACCCCTTCTCAGAAACTAACTACGTTACGTTTCCTTCGAAGGGGTGATAAAACAAGATCCAAGAAAGCTGTCCAGGTTAGTTTTATGAAGCTCATTCATTAGAAATTTTTGAATTTTTTCCAACATGTTTTTATTTTGTAGCATTCACTAGGATGATTGTATCAATATATAGTACTAGCATTCTGGTTGTGATGCTACGAGTTCAACTAAACATTATTGGAGGCTGCATTTATGCCAGAAACAAAGCTGAGGTAAGAACTTAAAATAGGGAAGATGCTGAGCTTCATCATACCCAAAACCAGTCACATCTTTAGGTAGCATATTATTGATTATCAGGAGGTAGTGAAATTTGTTATTGCTGTAGATGCGTTGTTCCCTTACTCAATGGTTCTAGAACATAGTTATCCTCCCTCATCTAATTCTATGGGTTCTGTAGAGCATGTACATGTATATAGTAGTTACTGATGCCATTCTATGCCAGTCCACTCATAGTATATTAATTGGTTGCTTTGCAGAGACCCTTGTCTGAGAGTGAAATGGAAACACAACACAAATATCTGGAATCTATTCAGCACTTCATGGAAAATGGTATGACACTTAAAATAACATCTCATGGTAGCCTAGTCACTAACTATATGCAAGTAGTATGTCGATTTGTGAGTCAATACATAGATCCAATAATCAGAGGGAACTAAACATTTACCTGTTTAACCTGTACAGATTCACCCGAGTTGTAGGTGTTGTTGAGCTGATGGATGCAGTGAGGCACAGTGTCGACCGAGAACTATTAAGGTAAAGAAGCGAAGTAAACATGGCTTTTTTTGTCAATAGATGCCTGAGAGGTTATAAATTATACAATCCTTTTACATCCACCCACCATTACCCAGCTTTACTTGGTGCACCCTACGCAAACGTGTTAATCTTATCAGATAATGTAGGCATCATGATCTAAGATTTATTCTACATTGTAGCTTCTCACTGAAGCAATCAATGAACATGGCTTCTCTGCGAGAACTAATTAAATCTATTCGAATGGCAATCGAAGGAAACTCTGCGGATGACAGCAAAACATCACCGTTTGCAAAATATATACTCACCTCTCCGCCATTTGAGGTGTGTGCAGTTTACAATACCTGACAGTACTGAAAAAGATGAAAAGCATAGCCATATAGCCATATAGGTCTTCACAGGTTTCACAACGAATAACTGAGTAGGTGTTGGCATTGTTTTGTCTTTTACAGCAGACTGTTCAGGATGCAAGTATCTTACACATATCAACTTTGTACACTGAGACAGTAGATATTGTGAATAGTCCAGACTTCAACACGGTGCTCACTTCCACAATCGAATGTGGTTTCGAATTGGTCTTCAATCACATCAGTGGCGTGTTCACCACACCAGTAGCGACTCCATCCAACAGGTGTGTATCAATATCTCCTATTTACCAAGATTTATCCGCAGGAGTGAAATTTGCAAAGAGGTGGCGAACTAGAGTGGACAACCGTAGTAGCTAACCACTGCTCAATGCGCAGGTCATCAGCTGAGAATTTTGGATCAGTCGTTCCCAAGCATACTTCAGGACCACTTCCCATGATCCGCTCAAACCGCTTTACCCTGCTCCCACGCATCGGGTCTACCTGCAAATTTTTCGGTTGATCCTTCAGAATCAGATATCAGAACTGGAGCTGCTAAACTTTCGGTCCTTTTAGATAGGGGAGATCTCAAGTGCTTTTACCAAATGTTGCAGTTCTAGACCAAGGGATGCTGTGGCCTTAGCACGAGTGATACCCCCAGTGTCTGGAGCGGTGCACTTCATATGCAGTGAAACCGCCAATGATTACATGCAGGTAGGTTTATTGAATTGTGAAGCCATGCGCTATCCTTAGCATAGTTTGTCAGTTTCAATAGAATTGGTTTACACCTATGTACTGATTCGTCTATTTGCTGGTTGTAGGGGATGTTGACATTGGAGTGTGTGAATGAGTATGGACAGCACATATATGAAGCATTCTGTGAACCGCGGATAGACCAGTCAAATGAAACAAACTCATAACCGGACTGAAATATTATATTAAGAGACAGAAATAATATGATGTCCTAATTGGTTTGTAATTCAAAAATAACGGTTTATATAGGCATATCTCTATATCTGATCACTTTTTGAGCACATCTCGGCAGTAGCATCACCAGAACCATCCATCTGTACTTCATCAGCCTTGACAGGGCCCAGTTCGGCCGTGTGGGCGTCACCTATCGAATGAGAACTACTGTCCGGTATCACCGCATTACTGTTCATGGGAAATTTGAACGCATCCGAATTATTCAATGAATCTAGTTCAGTCGCTGGGATTGGTGGTTCTTCATCAGGAGTTTGGCAGAGGTTTTCTGTATTAACCGCCTGTGGAGACTCGTTGGTATGGCCCTCTTTATGCCCTCCAGAAGCAACGCAGGCATCTGGGTTGGGTCCATCTACTGTATTATCCTCAGACTGCTTAGATGTACTACCAGTGGTCTGTGGAGCAACAGAATCACCTGGAGTAATGCTGGTCTCGGGCTCATCAATGATCACAATGTCTAGCACCTCATCATCATGCTGGTCATTCTACAACCACATATAGAGCGTTAGACTCGAAAGGGCAGCGCCACTATATTAAACTATCTCTCCACTATGCTAAAACATAGTCAAAGGCATAGCGGAGAAGTAAGAGGAGACAATTACATGTATCACTATAAGGCTATGGGAAGAGAAGGTTATATAATACAAGTAACATGCTTACGGTTGGGGAGAAATGTAATGGAGCCCACATTAGAGAACTAACTACTGTAACTACAACATGTACTCCATAAAGGATCAAACGTTGCCATTGGATAAACAGGAACAGAACAGCAGAACCCGAGACAGTGAAGAAGGAGACAGAGCGAGAGAATGTATAACACAGTGAACAATAGAACTAGGGAGGATAGGCAGTGTGGAGGTCTGGAGATCGATACCAACCACGGCCGCTAGAAATTCTCCTGTCGCGGCATTTATCATCAGCAACTCTTCAGAGCTCAGTTCGTCACAGTCGCTTACATCAGCGTGGCTCGGAGTCTCTGTCTCTTCCGGTATTGTGCTCAGGCCAGTGCTGCTCTGCGGTCGACTTAGCCGGGCAGACCCAGTTAAATCAATGATATCATCTACATCACTTGGGCCAGTGGGGGGATCCAATATGATGTCATCTTCACAAAATGAGGAAGAGGAAGGACTAGTGGACTCCTCATGATCATCCGATACTTGCTCGCTTGCCGCACAATGATCTGGCGATGATAAAGCTACATCTCCGAATGTAGTGAGTTCGTCTGACTGTGGCATCTCCCTCTCAACCACAACATCAGAGCACATAACTGGACCATCGCCAGTCGACTCAGAGTGCATCATTGGATCTGCCGGTTCTTCTGTTCCACGCTCATTTCTGTCTGCCAAACGCTCTTCAGAATTACGTTCAAGATTTGAGGGCGTCCTTTCCAAATCACTAGTTTTAACAGCCAAATCTTGCTGTTCATTTTCAGCACCCGGTATAACACTATTTGATGGAAACAGCATTGCATCTTTTCTTGTTGCCTCTGTGTCCAGGGGAAGCTCTACTGAAGCACTTAGACTGGTGACAAGTGTTTCAGCGTCAGTGTCACCAGAAGCCGTTTCCTCACAATAATCTGCCATTCGTGTGTGATAGTTAACAAGGCCACTGCTGCTGGACTTCTGGGCCTCGCAACTCATGGTTTCTAAGCAAACTTCCACAGCAAGTTCACCACATCTGCTATCGACTATTGCAGTCTCGTCCTGCTGAAGGGAGCGTTCCATAGGTTTTGGCATACCATCTATTGTTGGTGTAGAAGATGCACATTCAATGATGCTAGGTAAAAGCACGGTGTCATCAACTTGTTTTAATGCATTGTGACTGGTCTCTGTGGTAATCTCTGACATGCTGACAAGTGACAGGGGCAGACTACCTTCATCAAAAATACCTTTCCGGCAGTGCTCTGTAGACAAGGCAGTGAGTGTGGGTGAACTTTGAGAAATTTTGAGGCCATCATCACATTCAACTGCTTCTGTGGGAGATTGTGAGTTGGCGATAGGCACGGGCAGCAAACCTTCGGTAACAGCATCAGCCATGAAAAATTGTATTTGAGTAGACATAGAAGCAAATGTTGAAAGATTTTGAGAATTTTCTGATTCACCATCAGGTGACTCTGGTCCATCTTGGATTCTCGTTCTACATGTCCGTGGCTCACTGACAGGAGATCCAGGGACAGCAGTATCCTTGGGTAACTGCATTTGGGTAGGGGTGGCAGTCAGCTCTTGAACAATCAAAGATAATCTCACTTCATTACCAGCAGGTTCTGTTACAGATTCGACTGCGTTTTCAGAAGTGAGTGAATCGTTTATTATAGACTCAGTAAGACCGATTTCAACAGTAGCACCACAAAGATCTGTCCTCGTCTGCAGGCCTTTGGAAACATCATCCCTTTTTGCTGCCTGCTCAGATGATTCGCTATTCGTCTCTAACTCTATGGCAGTGTCAAGACTGTGGCACGTCGAGTCAATGCAGTCAGCAGTTCCATTAGGTATCTCTGTCGGCGCTGCGGATGGACCAACTAGTTTATCCTGTTCATTCTGCATGGCTTCCACACAGGGACATGGAACGGATTCAGATGTTGGATGCTCAACTAATAATAGATTTGATGAGGAATGAGGACTTGGTGTTGGCTCCGTGGGTATTGTTGACTCCGGAATGTTTATAGTGAGAGGCAGCTTCGTTACGAATAAACCACAAATTGGCAAATTGTCAGAAACAGTGTACTCGGACTTATCCTTCACGCCTGCAGCGGATTCCATTGCAGTTTGGTTTTTCCTCTCAACTGAGGGCTCAGCGGATGCACTTCGGATTGGAGTGAGAGTAGTCGAGACCAACAGCTCATCAATCCTATTACTCTCAATAGGTACAACTCGAGGACCATCGCTTTCACTCTCTGAAAGAGGTCTAGCTCTAGGCTGATACTCTCCCCTCATAATTCTGATATCTTCATCCCGAACTTCGGTAGGCTTTCGGAAACAGTTACCTGAATGCACCGATTCTGCGGCAGCGGCGCATGCTTTCACAACAGAATTACGAGCGACTTTAGCCAAATTACGAACCCTTTCATCTGGTGAAACCGTGAGAGGGAAGTCGAGGGCTGCAGGGATAGAATCGCCATAAGAGTGATGATGAGTATCTGAATAGGTCAGTGGCACAGGGAGGAGACTGAACCCAGATACCGGAGAAGCAAATTGGTGAGGAGGTGTATCAAGCTGAGTAACACCCATTACCTGGGGCTGCTGGTCAGCTTGTGGAGTGTGAGATGGTGTAGCTTCTGTAATTGAGTAATTGCAGGTGAACAAAAGCAAGCATTGCAGTGAGTTGATCGTAAGAAAGTTACTAAGAGTTGATCGTAAGAAAGTTACTGCTAAGACATCGCGCAAAGTAATTTTTTCCTGATATGGAGACAACACAGAATGTATGTGGTAAACTCACACAAGACGGGTAGTGATTACTGTACCTTGCATAATGGATAATTGGTGTGGTAAGCCTAAAGGAGACGTGGCAGAAATGGAACAACTTACCAACATTAACATCCTCGGATGAAGCACCAACATTAAGCGCCTGATCGACAATGCGGCTGGTCATGTCTCCAACATGTTCCAAAAGGGTCTCCACTACCAAACTTATCTATAAAAATAATGATATGCAGACATGGTTATACACAACATATTTGTTCAATAATTCAACTGACCATTTGTATAGGCAAACCCACTACAGTATATCCAACCCGCGGATTCATTTGGAGGACAGATAAATTTGAGAAACTCAAGATTGATTTGCCTCACAAATAGCAAAGATTTAAATCTAAAACATACCTCAACGCCAAGTGCTTTCTTATCAGCAACAATTATAGTTCGGCTTTCAAGAGGTGAACCTGTGATGGAGGCCAAGATGTTTGACAGAACATATCTTATGATATCCTGAACTGTGTTGGCATCATCTGACCCTTCATCCATTTCGGTTAGATGCTTGTCGAATGAGGGAATAAGCTCTGTCACTAGTTGTGTCATCTACAACGCGACAACAAATGCAGCACTGATTCAAGAGCAGACAGATGCTGTTGAAAGAGCTAAAACACCCCAATATTTTTTTTCTTTTAACTTTTTTTCAGTCATGGCCATAACAAACCTTGTCTGCAGACTCTCCTAGAACTTCAATAATTTGTGAGAACAACTCCTCACAGAGCTCCGACACAGGTTGACCTGCAACACAGCCACATATGACATCATCTGATGCCGGTTTGTATTAAACAGCAATGCCACATCAATCTGGTGCGGCAGTGCATTTCATCATAGACGGTAAGACATAAGAGACCTTAGAAAATTTTTGGACCAAGGTTACTAATAGGCCTATTCGCATGATTTCAGTCAGTCGCAATAAAAGAAATTTCAGTCGCTATCACGCGATGAGTTCAGAAGGACTTTTAGTGGCATTGAAGTTGTCCTCTCAACACCAACTCATCGCTTAGAACCAAATACTCATCTGTGATACGTTATTCCAACTCAATAACCCGACCTCTCTGTGACCTTGACACGGGTAACCATGACATTTTCAAACTAGCATACCAGTGCCCACTTTCGGTCGCGAAATTCTGTTCGAATGATCCCAATCACTTTCAGTCGCAGAAAATTGCTTTTTAAATCGAACAGTTCAGTCGCACTTTTGAGCATTTGAGCAAAGAATGCGACCAAAAACGGGTTCAGTTGCACAAAAAATGATAGCAAGACCCACTCAATGTGAGGTCGAAAAAAATGAGGGCAATGCACACCAGTCACATGGGCAGTCCGGCGCACACATTTTAAAATTATAAAAGGGTTGTAGAAAAATCGCAAGTTTAGGGGGAAAAGACCTGGAGACTAGACAGAAAAAACTGGGATAAGTAGATTAAATAGCTAGAATAATGTAGTTTGTTATTGGAAAGCGCTGGTACTGGACTCAATCGGCTCTTCTACTGCATTGCTAACCCGCCTGGCATGCCGAAAAGCAGCCACCTGGCTAGTTCGGAGTTGTTTCTCCGAATGCATAAACAGCACATATGGTAGGCCGAACATTTAAGGCAGTTAGTGCTGCAGAAGGCGTGTTGGATAGAAAACACGCCTACAATGGAGATTTTAGAAATATCCTAGCCTAGTCCTGTGAGAAATAAAAATGTTTTCATTTGGAACCGAAGTAGGACCTGGAATGTAAGAATAGCATCGCAACCTAGCCGATATGTTGAATAGCTAACTAGTGAGGAAAGATTCTGCGAACAGTTAAGCAGCGAGTGCGAGGGTTTCGAGATAATCTCTGCCAATTGAATGGCCTCAACTGCTTCTTTGACCCGCAGAGAAACCATTGTAATATGTTCGTAATTATTTATTCCAGGAAAACTGCAACTTAAAGAAGTGACCACAATCATGCGTATAAAAGGTTGGATCATACCATACATACCAGTGGATGGGTTTCTTGAAGTGAACTTCGCCTCGGACATTATATCAAAGATCTCACCATCTGAACAGTTCAGTGTAACAGTGCACACCTCAGAGTTGTTTATCTATATTAGATTGGAAGACGTCGGCCATTAAACAGAATCAATACACAAATAACCCGAGTGATACTGTCGTTTGCCACCATCCCACATCCAACAGTTATGAAGGTCAACCCCATATCTTTTTTTCCTTTTAAATCTTTACCTGTATGTATATTTTGAGTATGAAGTCTACACTAGCAGATATAGCGAGGTCAACTATGCTTGATGGGTCACTTCGATTTTGTGTACAAACCTTTTCTTCGGGAATCTCCCAATTTCCCAAAGCTAAATCTCGGCTGGGGCATATAGTTTATTAGAGTTTGTAAGCAGAATAATAGACCAAACTCATGCGAATAGAGAGCATGCCTTCCAGTCAATCAGCTACCAGTACTCAAACCAGGCCTTTTAAAATCCGGGGCACACAGAATCAGTTCCAAGTTGATGTACGGAAATCTATGCCTTACCGAGAGCACCGTTGCCATGAGGTCATCCCTGTTGACAAGGTCGTTAAGTCTGCTAGTAGCCTCAACATCCCACTCGGTGCCAGCCAATGGATATATGCCATGGCCTTTACATGGCATAGCTTGTTTTGGGAAGACGGCCAGTTCAGGTGTGAGACTGCAGATCTTTTCGACTGGTACCTCTTCCGAGTTTCCAAAATCAATAAATAGAACCTGTGTAACAAGCATAACACTCGGCTAATTATGGGAGTGAGCATGCTGTCACAATGCCAAAAAAATAACTTAAGCAGCTTTCGCATGACACTATAAAAGATTATACTACACACGCAAAATGTAAATACTTCTGAGAACCTCCCAATTCTACCAATACTGAGTGCTTTCAATTGCATCACCCAAAATTCTGTATCAAAAATCAGAGGCTAGATTCAAAGTCAGATATCCATTCTACTGTCTAATCTGAAATGGAACACGTTACCTTGCACTTTTGGGGATTGTTGGCCGAGATAATAACCGCCCGATACCATTGTTCATCGTCAGAAAATTGAGCAACGCAGGGTTGACCTAAAAACGAGGCATCACAATAATGTCTGCGCGGTTTGTATCACAATTATATATTATATAATTATATAAATAAAATTATATAAAAATCTGAACATCATCCAAATATGTAGGGTGTACAATCGGTATAAAGAGAAAAACACGACGTATGGAATGCTGCAAACTGCTAATTGGCTTACATGGCAACTTATAGCAAATCAAGGGAATTGTTCTTCCACATACTTCTATTTGACATTAAAAGTGATCGTACACCACAAACATGCTAGCATAATTACCTGGTTTACATGCATCGACTGGGAGCAGTCGAGAAGAGAAGCCCTCCGTATAGACATCAAACAAGATTTCAGCAATAGAGTTGAGTTCATCCTCTGAACCAAACTGGCAGTAAAATGCCCCGGGGTTCTCCATGTGGGAAACTACCACAGAGCGGCTTGCTGGACTGACAGCGACCGGAGCGTCGGCGTATCTGTGACACACGAATCAAAAAATGTTGGCCGACAAGCACGGTCTTACAGACTTGACATATGTAAATGATTTTTGCCCAGCTACGAATTGATCCACCATGTGAAATGAATGCATTGCATGCAATTTCGCTTCTTTAGCAAAACATAGAGGCCTTCTTTATTCTTATTCTTGCGACTTACAGCTTTCCTGTTTACAAGACCAGCCACATGTGAGTAGCCACAGGTGAGTAGCCACATGTGAGTAGCCAGGTGTGAGTAGCCAGGTGTGAGTAGCCAGAGACTAAACTCAAAGTCGTAACAGAACTTTCACCGCTTAGGATCAGTTAACAAATATTTTTGAGCCAACAGCATTCAAGGTGTAAGGTTAGCCCTATCTAGGAACACCCATCAATAACTAACTCAACTACAACATAAGCTTGATGTAATGTCTGAAACTAATTCCAACACTGACCCAGGGTTTCAAAAAAACACACACGTCTGTTGGTTGGGATGGCTACAACACTCTCCAAGTATGAATAAAGAGGCAAATTCTTTTTGGCTTAACAAAATCAGCGCGTCTCAAAACCTACCTGATTCCAATAAAAGTTCATACTGAGCAGGCGATGTAAAAAAAAATTATGGTTAAATGTCGGCATTCTCAAACTTTCATTCAGTTTGAATTTTTCTAGGCGACGTAAATTGTCGCAAAAGACATCACAGCGGGTCCATGTTGTTACATCCGCGCGCCTGCGCGATGGTTAGCCGAAGTCCAACCTCTAAAACTTTGTCATGCTTCTGACTACTGGGATCGAAGTATGAGCGCGGAATGGACCCGGAAATGAGAACAAAGACCTATGAAACCATGGGGTTTAACTTAGTCTAACTCGCAATCAAAGTGACTCATTGATCGAGTGAATTTACTCACCTCCTTCAAAACCGGTCTTTCAGTTTAGTTTATGTTAGTTACTATGTGGCTGTCTGATGATGTAATCTGTATGTTTTTCTACCAGTTGAAGCCATGGCATGAACACTACCATTTAGCACAATAGTTGTGGCAGGTCACATGCACTTCCGGGGCATTCCAGGGCAATATCGGCCGAACTTGGCTCTCTATACACTAGCTTTGGGAGAGCCGGAGTAAGTGCTGCCACCCTATACCCATACCTGGCGCTTGTGTACCTCAGGAAGGTTCCAGTGGTGATGAGGTCTCCCAAATATTGGGAAACTCTCTGAAAAGCCTGGTAGAAAGCACTCAATTTTGAGTGCCTTGTCATCAAGCCCGCAGCATTATACATCATATAAATGGCCGAGTAGGCCTCGCCCTTTTTCAAACGTATTTTTCAGAGGGCACCAACTTTCCCATCCTTAACACAAATCTAAGGGCACTTCTGTTGTCCCACTGCACTGTAATTTGACTAGGTTTTGAGACACGCTGATTCTGATCAGCCAAAAAATTACCTCGCCATCCATACTTTAACAAAGCACCTAAATTAGCAAGCAAGCCATAGCCCACCAACTTAGCAAACCACCAGACCCTAGGGATTTAAGAGCTTGAATTCTCACCTGAGTTGAATTGGGTCACAGATTGTGGGTGGACAGTTGGTGGGCTTTATTCCCTCAGGATTACAACTACCAGTAGTCAGCGCTCCTACCAAGAAACACAACAATTATACTACGTACAACAACTAAATTCCCTAACTAGCCACCTGCATGACAAAACAAATATTCTTACGTACCACAAACGTAGGAGGTTTAGATATCTAGAACATTTTATTATGGAATTTAGACTTTGGCAGAACTTTGGATAGTCGAAAACAAGGCGTTTGAACAAAACATTATTGAACAGGTGGATGGAATCTTGCGAGATCGGTTAAGAATGAGCTTGCTCAATTCTTACCATCATGCAACTTTACACAGAAAGGGGGCGTGTCATTACAGACTTCCACACACAGCTCCCGTTCCGAATACATAGCCTGGATATCTTCCAGCGACATGGCTAGCAGAGCTGGGTCATCTGCGGTACACTCGATAGCTATTGGCCTGTAGTTGCGGATTGAGATTGGGATCACTTTTAGATCGCTATTTCGGACGGTTTCGGTGTTGCCGTAATCCACAAACCGAATAACAGTAGTTCCCTCATTCTCTTCAGCTGCCATCACTTCAGCACTACAAGTGGAAAAGCGATTTCCCACCTAGGCAATTTTAATCCCAAACTGATGAAATAAGAGGGCAAATTCTTTTTACTCAGGACAAACCGAGGTTCATCATTAAACTCGGAAGACACCAACATGCTAGTTTGTTGTGCCGCATCAAACGATTAACCCAAACTTACCGGTACCAAGCTTGGTCTGCTGTGTACTTGGCCACACAGGCTTGTCCTGCGGGGCAGTACACCTCAGGCTCAGCCTGTGGACCGAGAGGCTGGAGCTCCGCCATAATCTTATCGAGCTGATCAGAGTCAGCGGTCAGCTGGATATAGAACTGATTAGGTCGTTCAACATGGCTCAAATAGGCATCATATCGACCTACCAAAACAATAGGTAGTAAGAAAACATGAGCAGCTTTCAGTCCGTTTTAAGCCATGTCAGCAGCGTATAACCAACTACTTATTCATCCATTTCAAAAAGCTGTTCGGAGACTGATGAGATGACGTGTACTTTCCTAGACAGGATGCAAGGTAATTGCAAACATCTCTGAGATACAGGAATTATAGGCCGCAAAATGGGTTCTTTGCATAGTTTGCGCAGTGGTAATCTGATAACAAGTCTAACGCTGGCCATTTAATTTAGACAAGATCAAACCTGTCAAATTGGCTCATAGGATTTGCAAAGCAGTGAACATCCTCTACTCATGGCACGCACCTGGAGCCAGCTCGACTGGAGGGAGTCTGATTTTAACTGGTCTGTTCGGGGTTGCTGCCTTGTGGGAGCTCGGTGATGCTGTTTGGTTGGAGTTACGGGACTCTGGGTCTGGTCTTTTTTTCCCGTCCATGTTGGTCAGCTCCACCGCAGGCACACCATTCATTACAGTCTTCACATCAACTGTTACCTCATCTGCGAAAATGAAATACGACTTTGCACATGGTAAGAAGAATTTGGAGTTGATTTGTATTGCTGTTAGAAGAAGACCATTTTGAAATCGGGAATTTTTGACCGGTAGGCCAATCCGGGGTGTTAGGAACTAACATCTATTAAGGTGATGATGCTTGAGAAAGAGATAGAGTATTGAAGAATATTGACACTTACCACCGTTGGACCAGTCTGTGACTGATACCGGGTCAGCATCACCAAGGACTTTACAGCGGATGGCCAGGGGAGGTATTTCCGCCAGACTCTTGCTTATCTCTAGGATATCAGCGAATAGTACATTCCCTTGGTTTCCGTAGTCAACGAAGTAGATATTGCATTGATCCCGACTAATTGTCATCACCTCTCCGCGATACCACTCATTATCATCGGTGAATTTAGCAAGACAGGCCACACCTGAGTCGATACTAGTGAGCTGCTTTGAGTTTCCAGCCTCTGTAGCCACATTAGCCATTGTGTTGTCAATGAGTTCCGCGTTTTCCGATTTTTGGACATAGATCATGTTACCATCCTCATAGACTACGTAGCCAGTGAATTGGCCAGCTGTCTCCTGATTACTCGAGTATTTATAAGTGGTTTGCGGCTCGGGATCCTGATAGCGGAAACCAAGACTTGCACCATCCACTCTAATATCCAGGGCGACGCTTGCCCCACTGACACTAGCAATCAGACCTAAAATTGAAAATGACGAATCACATGTGGTTTCAATGACTTGCTACTTAGTTGGAAATATACAAGTCATTTATTTTCAATAGTGCAACAAATCAGGCAATGGATCAAGCAAGGAGAGATACAAAGCAGGGCAATAAAACTATGAAAGGGGGTTATGACACGGTCGATGGTAGACGGTTTCTCGGAGTTGTATTCCCCATTCTTAAAGGGAGGTAACTCAGCATTCATTGCAGCGATAGCGAGTGGTCTTTTTCCACAAATCTAATATTGGTCACTCGAATAACTACGGCCCAAATAAAGATAACATGGGATCTCTTTACTAAAACTTAGAAACTTCTTAGTGATCTTCACCCGCTTATAACATCGAGTAGAACTTGAAATTGAACGTAAGATTGAAGAAAACTTAAGTTTTAAGCTATGCCGGTTTTCCCTAGGCCTAAATAGAGGCCGTTGCGTTCGGGCCTCTATCATTTCGCAATAATGGCACTAACGCTCCCTAACAGAGGTGAAAAACTGCACTCCAAAACCCTATTTCTATATTTTTGTTGAACATTTTTTCTATACAGACTTGTGTACAAGTCTAGTATACACCTGCAAATGCATTTTTCAAACATCGGCGGGTAAGCCGAGACATCAATGCAAACACCAACAGCTCTGTGTTAATTTCCTATCTTGAGGCCAATTCTGGGGCGTCGACGGTCTGAAAGGTACGTCGCCGAGGGCTTTAAGTATGCGCATCGGATAGGGCTATATCTAAGCTTCCATTTGAACTGGGTATTAGGCCTTTTGTTCATGGTAGGCTTCAGAATCTACAAACAAGCGAAGTCACTTTTGCCCATGTCATAACCCCTTTAAAGAACACCTCAAACTGAGGATGAGATTGGGGTGAATATAGCTACTCACATTGATGAGTTGCGAATGTGAATTCGTTCTTAAACGCCTGCTTGTCTGCCTGGGCCACGTTTCGACCAGCTCCGTGCAGTGAGCACCGGAGAGCCTGTGCCGGTAGGCTAGCATATTCTACTCCTATGTGTCTAAGTTTACACTTCTCTGTCCATTCCTTATTGCCATAATCCAGATAGAAAACCTAAATATTAATTGAAATAAAACACAAGACGGAGACAGCAGGTCTTTGCCGACATAAAATATATAATGACATAAAATCAGCGTCATTTTTGCAAATCAGGCCAATATGGGACCCCAGTCTAGTAAACCAATCCATTGACATTTCTGGAATTGTTGATGGACTGTTGTACCAACTTCAGTTGCCTTCTGCTTTAATATCAACCGAACATGCTAAAGGAAACTAGAACTGTTATCACTGACAAGATTCAGTTTCAGATTGGTAAATCGAAATTATGAAAGCTCAACGGAACCGGAACAAAATCCGCGTGGTCAGCATCATACGTCCGCAAAACTGACATTAAATGGATGGTAGGAAAATTGTGTAGTGTAGCAATTACTCAATTTAGAAGGAACAGGCAACTATAATGCTAAGGACAAACCTCTACTCTGTCTCCTTCTAGTGTATCCACCCGGGCCCGATACCACTCATTATCCTCTGAGAATTGGACTACATAGGCGAGACCAATTTTTGGCACCGCAACGCTGAGCGCCGTGCTTGACTTGTAGTGTTGACCCATTAGATCATACAATGTATCCAGCTTGTCCTTCATCAATACAGACTGCACATAAAACTCCTGGGGACTTTCAATATGGCAAATGAAGGCTTCAAACCCATCTCCCGCATTAAGTCCTGCAAACAGTGCAGAAAATATCAGCTACAGGTCAGATAATAGAAGCCTCTTGCGATAAACTAAAGACTAAAGAACGGTGCGTCCACTTGAGCAGCTGATTCGGAGTAATTAGGAATACTCAGGACATACGGAGCAGACTAGGGAGTTATAATAATCTCACACACCAATGACTCAAGCCCCGATCATTGAAAAGCCATTGCAAGACGGTCGGATCAGGGGATCTAAGGCAGTGTGTACGCTGACAGATCGTGTAAAAATCAGGCTTTGTCTAAAACCAGCAACAGCTCCCTCTGGAGAATTAGTCTTCGGAAGCATGGGCGAACAGTGGGAATGCAAGACTCACCGAATGAGCTTGGAGAGCAGGGTGGTATTTTGGTTTGCGCTTCAGAATGGGAGCTGTGTTGTGGCGTGGTCACAGATGCATCACCAGCACCAGAGGGTTGTCTTGGTTGTCTCACTGAGCCGGTTGAACGATGACTTCCTATAAAGATGGTTAGAACACCTGTTCACATGTTCGATACAGGAAATACAATGTTTGTGGATAACATTCAACCAAAACTTTTACTCTGAGCAATCTGCTGCTTTTTAAATCCATAAGCTATATTGGTAATCCCAGGAAAATTTCATGGAGCTCAAAACAATTTGCTGACTGAGAACAACAAAACACTTGTTACCGTGTGATCTATCTGACGCCTGACTGGATGATTTTGATGCTTTAGCCACTCCTCCATTTATAAGAGCGTCTGAAAGGTTTTCTTGTTGACCGTATGTAAGATCAACCAAATATGTGTCATTGTGCTTAGCTATGAAAGTACAAGCACCACCCTCGGCCATCAACTTCTCCATCAGATTGTGAGACTCCGTACTCCATTCATCACCTTAGATAAAGTCTTAACTTGAGAGAAAAGTACAACAGCTGGCGCTATTGGCAACTCATGGGAGAATTAGAGGAAATTTAATACTGGTAATTTCTGGTATCTTGCCTCGCATGTGATCACCAACAGTGGAACTTACCTGAACAAGGCTTTATACCCAGAAGAGAGCATTTGAAAGCCTGTGTTGGAGTTGAGAGTAGGCTGGAAGGCACCTGGTAGATGGATTCATGCGGGATTTTCTCTGTATTTCCGTAGTCCACAAACAACACTGAGCAGTGCTGTCCTTCACAGGATACTATTTGACCGCGGTACCAGAAGTCATCAACAGGGTACTTAGCTAGACATGTAGCCTTTGGGGTTGGGTTGGTGAGCACTCTAGAGTTTGTGGCGCACTACAACAGGTTTTTGTTTGCGTGAGTTTGTCATGAATGGACCAATGACCACCATCGACTAGACTTTTCTACCGTGGCCACTTAGCACAACACATTGGGTCTATGATGCTCAATGGGAGAAAAGAGTAAGTAAGCAGAGAAGCTGCCAAGCAGTAATCAACACACCTGCTGTGCGGTGACACCTAGTTCCTCAAGTATAGGCTCACACCCTGCTTTCTGAACCCAGAAAGCCCCAGGGTGCAATAACCAGCTGATGAAAACATCCACAGCCTGACCGGTGTCTACTGATTGGTCCTTATAGGCAGACAAGGAGGACTGCGATGAACTTGAACCTGCAGCACGAGAAGTGCTCGGAATAGGTGTGACTTTTACCATATCTTGTGCCGCGAATCCACCTAGTGAAAAAAACGTGTGTGATCAGCCTCTTTCTTGTTTGAATTTACGTCGTCCGAACAGAATTAGTGAACTTCAATGGTAAGTCCATAGGCGTTGTCTATACTGCTGAGCAATACTTTTTCATGCACAATTTTGTTACAGCTCACCACTTTGAAGCTTGTCTTTAACATCGTCAGATCCAACTGTGACTGACACAGAGTAACACTGGCCTTGTCTTTCGATCACCTTTAGCATCACCGACTCCACTGACTCACTCATAATCAATTGTTCGAATGCTTGCACAGCCTCAGGAGACCAAGCCTGACCAGACGCTGGACTGGCATCAAACAATGTACAATGAATGGCCTGTGGAGGGAGGTCAAGTAGACCAGGAAGTAACTCTCGAATGGACGTCTTGTCCAGTTCATCAATGTTTCCATAATCCACAAAGAAAACCTGCAAACAACTAGACATCATTTTTAGTCTACATATATACATCAGGCGCTGGCGATCGAAGGACAACCAAAATGGCTACAAGGTATGTACCCTGTTCCTTTGTGGCTACTGGCACATACCAGCTATCACCCGCATGGAGGACAACCCGGCACTTTTAATTGCAAAAATAAATGGCACCAAATGCCCATGAGTAAATGGATACATAACTAGAGAGCACATACAGTAGTTTTTTACACTACTGTGATAAGCAGATCACAAGTGTTGGATCTGAAATATTTTTTAAAAGGGGAGGTCATTTAAACCGAAAATAGTACTCTACATCCACTACCATCAAAACTTTTCAGAGTCTTTAATCAAAATTTCGTCAGAACTATTTTAGAATTTAACTTACCTTGACTTTATCACCGTGGTTTTCAACTACCTGGGCTCGATACCAGCCACCATCTTGGCTATAGAGTGCACAGCATGGTGCGCCAGTCGTTATGTTAGCTAGAGTAGGCACATCTTCGACGTATTTAGTAGCGATCTCATTCATTAGCTCGTCTAACTCTGCATTGGTGGCAATGGGCTGGCAATAGAACTCCTGTGGAGATTTGAGGAAAACACACATAGCCTCAATTACTTGCTGCGATTTATAACCTGTAAGAAACAGTATATCTCAGCGCTAATACAGTAAAAATGACACCAAAACCAAAGCAACATCATCAAATGAGGATATATACCTGGGGATTTAAAGACGCCCTCTTTCACATTGGCAACAACCGCATCTCCTGTCTGCAGGACACCGTGCCCCTCTGCAATAAGAATCACAATTTTTTTTTCATAAGGAGTGAATAAGCCAATCATCAGTCATACAGGCAGAACTATGAACACAGAAAACGATTGTGTAAAGCATACCATTGATTAGCATCATGGCCGGAGATTGCCCTTGCACAGTTATGCTGACAGCCACCTTGGAAATAGTCTCGTCTACAACCTCTACATTGCAACTGTCGGCCATAACAAGGTCTCCAAATCGTGCACAGGCGTCATTAGACCACGCACCACCGACAGGTTGCAGGCCAAATACCGAGGCTTCTATTGCAAATCCGGGCAGAGTCTGCAGTTTGGCTGGTAGCTTGATGATAGAGCCATTCTCTACCCATTCTGTATTGCCATAATCACTGAAGTAGACCTGCAGTGCGAATGAGGGTTCAACGGACAAATTGGCGAGGTAGTGACCTAAAAATGAGGTATCATCTGGACAAGAAATGAATTGGAGATATTCCATATAGTCTTCAAAGATTCAGCATTTCAAGAGTGAAAATTATGTATAAAGTTTACTCAAAATTTGGCTGTATCAGTAGGAACAGCCACAACGCATTGATTATCGCAATCAGCTATCCTTACATCGCTAGTAGTCGACTCTACATGTACATATGTGCTCCCAAGTTACCTCCGCATAGCCTGGTTTCGTATCCGCGATCTTTCCTCTGTACCAAGAGCCATCAGAGCTGTACAGTGCTGCACACACTTGACCAGTGGTTGGGTTCTGAATATTCACTGCAGCTGAACTGGCACAATACTCAGCCAACTCTTCAGACATTGTAGCAAGGGCATCAGCATCACTGTCTTTGTGTATCCAGAACTGCACAGGGCCGTTGGAAAAGACTACAGCACCGGTGAATTGCATTGGTACCTCCACTCTCTGCAAACGGGAACCTGATCTGAACAAACCACCGAATCACCGAACACATGATCTGTGGAGATGCCTTGACTGCTAATAATAGACAACTCTTAGCACGGCAAACTGACAAGACTATTTGCCCTCTTGAGACAGAGAAACAGAAAGAGTTACCTGAGTAGCAAATACTGATGAAGACCGTGCCGGGGAACTGTGACCATTTGTAGCAGGCTTCTCTGCAATCTTTCCGGCATTATGAGGATGGGGAATGTTTGCTGGTGGGGTAACATGAGCCACCGCATTAAGTGTGCCAGCCTTCTTGCCCAACCAATCATTGACATTACCTGTGTGAATAGCAGACTGAGTGGCTAAAATGGCGACTAAGCATCCACATTAGGCTTACACGTAAATGACTGTCTCCGCAGAGGGCGTCTACAATGTCATATTTATGCAGCCATTTCGAATAAAATAGTTCATACAATCAGGCAAAAATCAAAACCTGATGAGCATACCAGTTTTGTGGAGTAGTTCTACCAGCCATACATCACTAGACGGGCTATACTCGACAAACTTGGCTGTGAAGTTCTGGTTTAACACCATCATGCAAAAGTTTTCATGATCTGCTGGCTTCAACGACTGAGTGAAGTCGATGCGATTCATCCTGCAGTTGACTCCTTGAATTGGAAGCTCCAGGTACTTGTCTGCGATACTGCGAGTCTCAGCCTTATTAACTCGGTCTTTGTTGCCATAATCGACATAGTGCACTTCCAGTGAGCCATCATCATTCACACCTAACAAGGAGATCGATCCAGATTGGAAATGTGGGACATTTGTTTCATGATGGGACACCCTCATAAATCTACAGTATATTCTCAAAGTGGCTACGCTGAATGAACCTACCCGTAACTTGGCTGCGATACCACTGATTGTCAAAACCGAACTTGGCCAATATAGGCGATCCAACCGAGGTATTAGATGCTGGAGCTTCTGAGCTGGCACAATCTTTCTGAATCTGTGTCATTATGGCAAAGAAATCAGTCTGTAATGAAGATAAAAGCAAAGCGTATAAGGTTGTTACCCTAGACATAAGGAATTACATGCATGATCACGACAGCATTATGCTCGTATGTACCTACCTCTGAACCGGTTAGGCGTACAGTAAACAGCCCAGGATTCTCAATATGTGCTACACTGACCCCATCCCACAGACCAGGTACCACCGATGGTTTTTTGTACGCCATTTGGTCAGTTGTGTTGAGTCGGCCAATTCATTCGACCCACTATGAATGTCCGGCCTACAAATCGTAAATTCAACAGTTAGGGTGAATGAATAGCTGTGGCGGTAACCTACAGCACTGTACACATTTATTTACCTATTACTCCCCGAATTGAATGCAGACTTTGGAATGAGAGCAGACAACAGATGCCATCCAATTGACATTGTAATCACTCTTGCCAACTATTTATTAATCAGCTGACTTACTGTTCCTTACGCAGTTACTCACTTACTGCACTATTTCCTAGGAATTAAAAAAAACAACTTGAAGTTGGAAAGTAATTTGAAACTCGGACTAACTAACCTAGGCTAGTCGTCTATCAGTATCATGCCATATGAATGATGATTAATTAGGTTAATTAAGTTAATGACCAATTCATTTCATGTAATTCGGTAACTGACTACTAGTAACTAAGTAACTAACTCTGTCGTGTCGAGTGTCAGCCGCAATCATGAATCAATCAGTCACCGAAGTCCAAATGGCCAATCCAGTTCTACTAAGTGCGACTGACTTGTCACTGACTAACCAATGAATGAATGGTCCAACTCCAAGTACCGTACGACTAACAGTAACATGATTATATTTATATTTTATTATACTTAGAAGTTAGTTAAAACTTAAACACCACCGGAACTGCAGTGTAGATTGTAGGGCAGTTGAGTTAGTTACTAACTACTAATAAGTTAGTAAGTAAGTTAGTTCATAACCAAGTTACTAAGTAAGTTATATACATATTACATGAGTATTATAGTATACCCTACACAGTGGCTACATTAACTAGTAACGTAAATACGTAACCAAGTAAGCTATTAAGCCTTAACTTAAGTTAAGGTAAGTTACTAAGTAACTAGTAACGTAAGTAAACTACTAACTAACTTAAGTTAGTAAGTAAGTAGTAACTCTAACTGGGTAGTGAGTAACGTAAGGCCAGGGACTAGACAAGACAGTTCCGTTAGCCGTACTTGGAGTTGGACTTGGATGACTTATACTATAGTTATTGACTAGTCTAGTCGTACTCACTTCGACTTTGAGTTTGACTCGTGGATGGAATGGTGAGTTTGGACTGTGGTGTGACACCGACTGTGAGCCACACTGTGAGTCACTGAGTGTAACTCACTGTAAGTCTAAAACTAAAAGTAAAACTAGATTGCGGTTGGTTCAATTTAAACATAAAACAACTAGTAACTACTAAGTTACTTCGTAACTAGTAACTAACACCAACAGTAACAAGTTTAACATTAACAAGTTTCACTTTTAATTATTGGAATGGAACAAGTTGAGAAGTGATTGTTATTCCTTCTCGATGTTCCTTTGCCTAATGCTTACAACACAACCAAGCCACCAGGTAACGAAGAATATACCTAGTATTATTATTACTATTAGTATTATTACTGCGCCGTATATAGACGGGTGAGAAGTTTCCAGGTCGAGAAAAGAAACACCACGCGGGAATGGTCCGTGGCCACGCATGCGCGCCTGCTTTTCATCATAGAGAGTTGCCTTTCCATGATCACTAACGAGCCAACAAAAATGGTATTTTGAGCCAACCAGAGACGGGACGGTCTGGTGTTCTAGCTTCCTGGTGTATTTCGAATAAGCATAGAAGATAACTTTACGCTACTAAGGTACTCAGATAGCCTTTAGTGCCCTACTTTTGACCACCGCGTGATCTTGATACTTGACTCAAAGTTTCAGTTTCACTTTCACCAGTGTCATCAGTCTCTGGTTTAGTTTCACCATATACTTTTTTGTTTTCACTGTTTTGGCCATATAGATATACATAAGCTGTAGCGGTAACTATGTAAGCATTGTCTGTGAAACAAATGCCAATACACCGGTCAGCAGTGCCCATGCAACCTCCAATTTGACCAAGCCTGACTCTCTCGCGTCTAGCATAACACCTGCAGCTCGGAGAATTTCTGCATCAAGCGGTAACATACATACAAAAAGCACTTAAAAAATAGTATAGAGATCAGTGTATTTAAATTTGTGACCAATATCGATAATATAATTGTTCCCAGCTCTTTGAGAACACACAACAGGGGAGTGAGATACACAATATATCTAAGACATGGAACCGAACTAGTGAAACAACTCTTCATTGGTTAAAAGGTATATTTTATCAACAAGGATCTGGTTCTGCTAGAAAATTGACTATTTTTGGATACAAAAATAGAAAAATGGTTTCAACTTGCAAGTGGGCTTCGTCTCCCGATAAACCCTGCATTTCTGCAGCGCTGTGTCAATATATGTAGCGTTTTCACTTTTTAAAAAATTATTCCGATAAATTGCTCTATTACGTAACTTCGGAGCCTTCCAACCAGTACACCTGGTTCACAAAATGTATGAGTACCATGTATATATGAGTGTGACTGAGACATGGAAAGATTTTCTTGGTGAAAAACAAGCCATTCCATACAATTTACACTAATCAAAGACATGTATCTATCAGTTTTGTAGAGAGTTTGCAGAGTTGCGTACTCCACTACGGAACTTAACGATTCCACCTATCAGCGAATAATGTCTCGGTCGATGAGCCGTTCGCTCACTCAGTGAAAACATTGGTCACTTTGGGTCGGTATTAGTAGTGATTCAGTGCACAATATGTGTTCAAATACATGAATGTTTCTGGTATATTAGTTCATAACATCGGTGATCGACTACAGACTGCGGCAGACTCATTTGATTGAACTAGAAAAAGGAAAACGTAAAAAGTATCATCATACGAAAATTGGAAGAAATTTCTTATGAAAGTCTGGTAACTCTTCCGCATTTGCGAGCCAATGGCGTCAGTTCTGGGCCATTTTTCGTTTACGCCTATAAAAATGCAAACTCTCTAATATTAGCTCCATTTGAAGAGTTCTACTCGGGGTGTCTCTGCTCAATGTGTTCTCCCAGGTTATCAGATGTGTCGGCTTTAAAATCACAGAATGGGCATTCGTAGGTTGGTCTCTGCAACAAGAAAAGGATGATTAAAGAGAGCGTTTGGCCATTAGTCTTTTATGACAAGTGCCCCAATTGCAACAGCTTCGATTGAGGGTAATACGACCAAGTGACCTTCAAATTACAGCCTCAAAGATTATTACAGAGTATAGGCTATTAAGCTCCATACAGATTCAAATTGTCCTAGTTGTAGTTTACAGACCGTATCACTATAATCTATGTCACTCAAGCCACAACCTTGAACTTTCCAATTTGCTGCGTACACCCCACTGACTGTGTTGTGTTTCAGCGCGCGAGTCCGCCTTTGTTCGTGGTTCGTTTTCATATCCATCGCATGCAGCAAATACAATAACCGTGAACCAAAGTTTAAAATATTGCATAATTCGAATAAGGATGGTTGCATGATCAAACACACTTATGGCAATACAAAGGGCCTTGACCTAATAACCCCATGTAACAGTGTGATCAACAGGGTGATCCTATAATAAATCAGGGGAGGCAGCTCTTCATGAGTGCATTCACCAATGAATACAGAGTAATCCTCCCCTATGGAAGGAAAACTATCACAATGGGTACGACATAACCTGTTCACTCAAACAACCTTTGGACATAACATCTGTTACTTACCTGTGGTCGGGGTAATGGAGTAGGAGGATTTCGCGGGTCACTCTGTGGATGTCCTCCGTTTCCCGCAGATGACAATCTAAAAAAGACATCTCTCAGACTCCAATATGGTCTAAGATCCCAAGACAAACAGCAGAATCAGTGAATACACCAGTCCACTGACTATAGGCTGTCCATCAAACAGGTGTGCTGAATTTACATGTACATCATGCAATAATTGTTCAGATTATACAAATCTACTCTATAGACATACAATATCTCTATAATCTACTCACTCTGCTGTATAAAAATACACATAAAATACAAATACTGTCACATTCGTGCTGCAAGATTTCATAGGATTTCAAGCACTAGAATGTGTCAATTGTTGGAAAGAGAAAAGAGTGATGCGACTAGGAAGAAACCCGTTTGCGCATTTCAACTGACCGTGTAGTATTTATGCAGATATTTTATGTGTAGCGTAACTTAAGGGACACATCTTTAGGCATCACATGAATGATACTCAACATACCTGGATGTAAGTAGCTGAATATCCAGGGTGAGCCGAGTCTTTTCTTGAAGAAGCTGGTCTCTTTCCTCTTTCCTCTTTAATTTTTCTTGTCTCTCAGCATTGTAATCGGACTCGTATTGAGCAAGCTATAAACAGATCAAAGTATCTAGGGCTGGAGGGCTGGATACTTGCCATACATGTGCTGTTCTCACCTGGATGGAGTGACAAGAGACCCAGGTGTAGTGTATTGCACAATTGGATTGCATGTCAGAGGGTGCTAAAATTTTCACAGGGATCCTAATGCGCCTCATTCAATGATAAACGCATAAAGAAAATTTGGATTTTGTATTATAACTTTTGAATAGGCGGTCTGATTAAGACATGATTTCACAGATGTCATCCTGACACATGTAGACACATTTCAGCCAATTTGCAACAAAATCAGAAAGATAACTAACCGGCCTATACTAGTCAATGCCCCAGTGGGGCCCCCATCATTAGTAAACTCAACCGCTACTGACCAATCACGAACCACAAACCTCATACAGACATAAACAATACCAGATACCATCACGGTCTGTTCAATCGGAATCCACACTGGGACTCCCGGTAGCTCTTCAATGATTATCCGGTAGAAAATTGAAATATCTAAGCTACTTCGACTACACGGGTTCTGTTTTATTAGTGGGACAACTCAGTAGCCACAGAGCTTGGCTCAAGGTCAAGCTATTCTGGGTTCAAGTTCTGGCCATACTAGGTGCCGTTGAGAGCTCCTCACACCTCTTACCATTTCAAAAGGAGCCTTAAACTAAGGAGGCCTGCCAAATACGATACCCTAGTGCCCACGTAAAACCAAACAAAATAAAAGCATAAAAAAGTGAAGACGGACCTGATTATTGAGCAAATAGTTGTGATCCTTAATTTCTTGTTTCTCCTTTCTTAGCGTATCGCGTTCCTTTTGACATAGCTGGTACTGTAGTCGCAGCCTATAAAAGATGAGATTATTACAGCAAACGTACGGCATTAAACTGGAAACAAGGATAGCAGCATAGCTCAATGTCTAAAGTGCTTTGCTCATAATAGAAAGATCCTGGGTTCAAGTACTGGGTTCAAGCAAACCCACAGCCTTTAGATCGTAACTGTGGCCTTTTTACCGCGCTACCCGGACCCTCTATGAATATATAATTCTAATACATGTTTACCATGTTGGATAATTTTCTGTCCACACAGATTATCGTCATTGTTCATTTAACAACACATCTGGTAATCATACATATTTTTCAAATATTCATTTTCTCAACTAACTGATCAAAACATACATTTCTATATCAGAATATCTTAAAGGTTGAATGAGGCAAATTTTTTTGGCTCATCAGAATCAGTGTGTCTCAAAACCTACCTGAGTCGAATAAAAGTTCATACTGAGCAGGCGAAGTAGTAAAAAATATGGTTAAATCTGGGAATTCTCAAATGAACTTTTATTCAATTGAAATTTTCCCGCGTGACGTAAATTGTCGCAAAAGACATCACAGCGGGTCCACGTTATTACATATGCGCACCTGCGCGATGGGTAGCCAAAGTCCAACTTCTACAACTTTGTCACACTTCTGACTACTGGGATCGAAGTATGAGCGCGAAATCGGCCCAAAAACAAAAACAAATACCTATAAATTCACTAAGTTTAGCTTATTCCTAACTCTTAGTCTATCTCGCAATCAAAGTGAGTGATACTAACTCGGTGACCGAGTGAACTTACTCACCTTTTTCGAAAACGATCTTTCAGCCTTAGTTTGTGTTCGTTACTAGTAGCAAAACAAGTGCTCCTATTGCGTAAACAGGCCAGCAGTATGTTTGCAACCTAGTCCTATTCAAGTGGCTGTCTGACGCTGTAATATGTGCGGCTTTCTACCAGTTGAAGCCACGGCGTCAACTCTACCCTTTAGCATGGTCGTTGTAGCAGGTCACGTGCATTCCCTGGGATTCCCGGGCAATATCGGCCAAACGTGGCTCTCTTTAGGCTTGTTTTGACAGACCTGGAGGTGGTACTGCCACTCTAGACCCATTCTCAGCGTGTACAACCTTAGGAATGTGTCAGTGGTTATGAGGTGTCCCAAAGATTGAGACACTCTCTGTAAAGCCAGGTAGTAAATGATCAACTTTGAGTGCCTGGCCATTGACTAGTCATCAAACTTGCGATGTTATACTTATACGTCATATAAATGGCCGATTAGGCTACGCCTTTTTAAAAACGTTTTTCAGATGGTGCCAATTTTGCCATCTTTAGAGCGGATTTAAGGGCACTTTTGCTGTGCTTATTGCACTGTAATTTGACTCAGGTAGGTTTGGAGACATGCTGATTCTGATCAGCCAAAAAAAATTTGCCTCATCATCCAACCTTTAAAACCTGTGTCTCACCCATCAAAGTTCTGCTTGATAGAGTCACACTCCTTACGCAATTCATCTGATTCTATAGCAGAAGCTCTGAAAAAGAAAGGCGATAACTCATTATGAAGACTAGTTACTACAAACTGTGGCAGGGTTCAATATCATGGCTATGGCCTACTCAATTAGTTAATGGACAACTCATGCAAGTATGCATCGTCTAAAAACACCTAGTGAAACCATCGCCGCTGGAGAGACCGGGACCATTGGAGAACTATAGTCTAAACAAATAGTGAATGAACAACTCATGGCAAGATGGATTGTCTAAAAACACTTCCTTCCATAAGATCAGATCTAAGCATGATGATATTTAATCGAGCCTGTGAGTTTACCTTAATCTCTGTTCAGTATCCTGTTCATACTGTTCCGCTCGCTTGCTGTTCTCTGTCTTTAACAGAGTATTCTGAAAGAATATACCACTTCCGATATTACCAAGCATTTACAATATATATTATCAGGATACCGACCTGAGATCATAATAAACAATTACAATTAGAAACATAATGTATGATGAACATAGACATTAGCATGATACCTGTTTATAATCTATCAACAAATTTAGATATGTAACAAACTAAGGTATTATAGTACCTGTTTTGTTAGGTTTTGGATAGTCTGATATGCTTCTGCTAATTTGTTCTCGGTCATGTTAATGGCTGCAGTCTCAGCAGCGCGTCTATCTGTTTCCTCTGCTAGATAGGCTTGGCTTTCCATCTCAAGCTTCTTTCTAGCATCTTCAGCCAGACGTAAAGCCTCCTCTGTAATCTTAAGTTTATCTTTGTAATGAGAGATTTCTGCATCTTTCCTCTCTATCGCCTCATCCCTCTTTGAAAAGAAGACACAGATATATATATATATATATTCCATATCATTGCCGCAGATCAGTGATATATGTCACTGCACAGATGTGCAGCGAGGTCATGTCAGTTTTACATATATGACATCACTAAGCCAATGACTTGTTTTCAGGATAGTCCACGGTTTGTTCACATGAGTGAATTTCTTTCGCAATCCGAATCCGTCGAGGGATATGGCACGAGGTGACACACAAACCTGCGATCGAACCCAACTTACCTGCATGGTCCAAAGCTGAACATGTTACCCATTAAGCAACCGTTTCTCTTAACTACGTGGGTCATCTTTATTTACCACAGACAGGTCTGAATGCGTAACTCATTCGTTACAAAGTTACAAACCGCAAATGAAAGTCAAAAGCCAAGATGCACCCTGTCATTAAAGGATGCATCTCGATCTCTCCGCTGTAATTTGCAAATAAAGCTCCTTAAAAAAAACCATTAAATCTTAATGATGGCAATGGCCTCATTTGCCTTTCTGGAAGATGTATATTGAGCAGTTGTTTATTTTGCCAGACTTAGTACTAGTACTTAGTACTTATCTACAAATTGAGCGATTTGATTTATGGCATACACTGACCAAGGACTCTTGGGTTTCTTGTATGGGCACTCCTGTATCGTGTCTCTCCGAGCTTGCAGTTGTCGAGAAGCTCGTGGCATCCACAGGTTCTACATCATCCATGGTATTTGAGCTGGTTAGACTGCGAATCATTACCAGCTCCCTGGTAAGCATATTTACCTACAATTCGCCTGTCATCTTAGTGTTGGCAGTTTATCCACGAAGTGGAACAAATTGTATGACAACTCCAAATCATTGGGCTTTCATTGAATGCATTACGTATCACACTGAAAAAGCCAAATCCAACAAAAAAACCTAAATAATTGCAGTTGCATTGAGCAGTTTAGCAGATTTTGCCGAGCATGCGAAGCACCTAATATTGACTTTGCGCCGAGTTGAATTGGAGTTTTGAAAAGATTGAGACATAAAAGTAATTGTATCCTTTCAAACCAATATTCAAAGTAAGCCTTCTGACATGAGCAAGTGAGCAGAAATCAGTCGATCCATTTGTATCTTTTCTAAGTTCAGGAAGTTTCCAGGTTAATATATAAACAAAATGACCGAAGGAAGATGAACCGGATACTTGTCTGACATGAACGGCTGTTGAAAAAAAGCTACAGAGGATATAATCTAGGGCAGAATGGAGGACAAGCGTCCAAGAAGAAGGAAATGAATGATGCAGGATGATATCATGGGTGAAGTAGGGTATGAGTCAACAAAGAGAAGAGTCAAGGATCGGTAGGAATGACGAATAGAGACCTGCTCTGTGACAAAAACAGGCACACAGTCTAGTCTGAACCAGCGACACTGTCTGAACTATACATTTAAGGGGTGGCTGAAGTTCTGTGTGAATTTCGATTGAACAGTCAGTGATGGTATCAGTGATGGTATCTGGTCATCCCTTCAAAGGAAACGTAACGTAGTTAGTTTCTGAGAAGGGGTTTAATCCAAGAGCCTTTCACAAACGCAGTTAGCATCATCGGCGAATTCTTCGATGCCTGATGTACCGAGTGGCAGAAAATAAGAACTACGCTACCTGACCGGCGGACCAGGTGCAGACAGATGTAAATCCTCTCAGCAGAAAGTTGGTGTGGCATAACAACTAGTGAACTACACTACCGAGATTGTGGACATTGGATTTCCCCACCCCAACTATAGTCTGCATTATGTGACTGTCACATCAAATGTAGCAATAGTTACCTGATCTCTATGAGTTTTTATTTCATTCCGGAGTTGCGTTACAACGTCTTTAGCTTGATGGGCCTTTGTCCTGTTGAGGTCCTCCATTTGTTGAAGTTTAACAGTAAGCGCAGTGATTCTCTCACCCGCAACATCCAGAGCCTCTACAAATCAAAATAAATAGCCTCAGGTGTAGTGATCAACAGAGCATAACACGCAGTTTGTTTTCAATCATGAACACTAAAGAATAGAGTGTGTGAAATTTAAAATAACACCATCAAGTCAAAAAACAACAAACTACAGTGAAACTTGGATAGCTCGAACTGCAGGCGATCACCAAAAAAAGTTTGAGTTATGAAAATTTTGAGTTATGAATTATGCTCTCTCTTTGCTTTAGCCATGTGGCCACCATCGCGAGTCCATTTCGCTCTTAGTGTATTCCATTTCGTGGCTTAACTTTCTAAAATTTGCGAGATTTTCTCATGTGAAAAGAAACCAATGAAATTAAGCTTGTTACACACGAATCTAAACACAGCTTGAGTTAGCTGATTTTCACTGTAATTCGGCTGATGCGGTAAAATTTCAAACCATACCACCAAATCAAAAGAGACAATCAAATCTTTTTATGTATCAAGTAGGGTGAAACTTAAAGCCACACTATTCAATCAAAAAAGGTAAGCCGAATCTGCCTCAGGCAAAGAGTAGCACTATACATCTTGTATTTTGTGTGGAAACAACCCACTTTTTAGTTCTCCATTCTGCATCATATACTCTCTGCACTGGGTAAGTGCATCCTGCACTGGCATGCTAGCAGCCAGTTCCTCCCAATCTACTATGTCACCAACGCGCAGAATCACAAAATCATCTATGTCATCTTGTAGGTTGGTGGGCTCAGTTAGTGAGCTAGGACCCTGTAGGGGAGGCGGAGATACCCTGGGGCTGTTCTCATCAGAATTCATCCTTACTAAAACAATACACAAGTATATAAAAAAATACTATATAGAACCATTCAATCAGAATACGAATCTCAAAAACCCGTCCATTTCAGTGAATGTGAAAAATTATCAGTCATTCATCAGTCGGCCTATGGCGAAGAATCAGTGTTTAAAAAAAGTGTGACGCTCAATGGAAATGTAGTTCCTATGACCTATGGGAAACGGAAATGAGTTGTTTACTCGTTAGATGCCCATCCTCAAGTGGTGCTGTGGTATTAAGATACAAGGAAATGACTATGTACAGACTGATCATCAGTAGGTTGTACTTTCTTGATCACTGTAGAATTTGAATCTATGAAACTGAAAGGAAACTAAATATGCGATATTATTTAATGGGTAGTTCAAATCAGGGTTCTTGTGTCATCTGTGAGATAGCTACGGCTTATGTAGTAGATGGGCTGTTGTATCACACCAGACCGAAGCAGTAATGTAACAAAAGATACAGAACAGACTTTTCACTCGATAACAATGTGAAACTGAA
>Ga0224501_10000467_pt1 | contig 32229 bp, 33 predicted proteins | sample SF_Oct11_sed_USG_4_FD_169105 | JGI IMG/M metagenome (GOLD analysis project Ga0224501, IMG submission 169105) | Sediment microbial communities from San Francisco Bay, California, United States - SF_Oct11_sed_USGS_8_1 | ecosystem: Environmental > Aquatic > Marine > Sediment | place: USA... | reverse complement strand
GAAGTGTATAACGCCCCTTTGGCATGAACACCCTCTAGACATTTTAAAGGAGATTTTAGACCTCAAATTTGATGTGATTATAACTGGAGTTTACGCATATGGTTTCAGCGGGGAATGGCTGGGAAGGAAAATTGACGAAGACGCTGTTGAAGCTTTAATGGAGCTGAACAGGAAGTATAGTATTTCACTTGTTGGAGAAGGAGGAGAATACGAAACCCTAGTGCTTGACGCACCATTCTTTAAAAAAAGAATAAAAATTATCAAAGCGGAAAAAGTTTGGAAAAACCAAAGCGGCTATTTTCTGGTCACCAAAGCGAAACTTGAAAACAAATGAATAGTGCCTGCTACTCTGGAAAAGTTTATTTTGTTGCATGATGCTATGAATCAAAGCTACTGGCGGATAAGTGTCCGCTGGGATGTAGCCGTATGGGCTGAACCATAAACTATGAGAGTGAGGTGAAAAAATGGCGTATAAATACATTGCTGAGGCGTGGGCGAAACCGGAAAAATCTTTCGTAGACGAGCTGATGCACCAAAGATTAATAGAGTGGCGTAAACAACGGGCAATAGTCCGCGTGGAAAAACCAACGCGCTTAGACAGAGCTAGAAAATTGGGTTATAAGGCAAAGCAAGGCTTCGTCATCGTTCGTGTCCGCGTTAGAAGAGGCGGATTAAGAAAGAAGAGGCCGAGGTCTGGAAGAAGACCGAAACGAATGGGTGTCAAAAAGTTTAAGCCAGCCAAAAGTCTGAGACTAATCGCCGAGGAGAGAGCTGCAAAAAAGTTTCCAAACCTTGAGGCTCTAAACTCCTATTGGGTTGGCGAAGACGGACGTTCAAAATGGTTTGAAGTAGTAATGGTCGACCCTGATCATCCAGCGATAAAGGCCGACAAAGACATCAATTGGATATGTCAAAAACAACACCACAGAAGAGTTTTCAGAGGTTTAACAAGCGCAGGCAAAAAAGTTAGAGGCTTAAGGAGAAAGGGACGTGGAGCCGAGAAGGTTAGACCAAGCAGAAAAGCAGCCAAAGGAGAAAAATAGCCACTATGACAGCAATCAAGCCAATAGTGTTCAAAAAAGGCGGAAAGCAACGCTATGGAAGAGGCTTCAGCCGAGAAGAATTGAAAAAAACTGGGTTAAGTTTCAAAGAAGCCTTAAAACTTAGAATCCCAGTGGACTTTAGGAGAAGAACAATCCACGAAGAAAATATTAATGCTATTAACGGACTTTTGAAAAGTAAGAAGACAATGTCTAAATCTAAGAAAAGAAGAAAATCTAAAAGCTAAATCAGCAATAACTCAAAATAGTGTGATGCAATTTTGTCTTCTAGAGCCCCAATAAGCTACATTGATATTCGAGTGTTTGCCCATGCAACAGAGGATGCGGACAAGGTTCTATCCGCAGTACGCAACATACTTCCAACAGAATTAGTTGACAAGGTTGTCTTTAAGAAAACCAGTTTAACTGGACATTATAAGAATCCAATAATCCTTTTCGAAACAAGAATCAAAGAAAAAGACGTCGTCAAAGCAGTTTTTGAAAAACTGGCTTCAGGTTTAAGCAGCCTAGACAAAGAACTCTTAAATAACGAAATTAAACAGCATTTAGAAAAAGGAAACCTTTACATCAGGCTTGATAAACAAGCTGCTTATTTGAATGAACTCAAACTCTGTTCAACAGACCTCATACATTTTCGAATACACTTCAAAAAATCTAACCCAGAAGAGATAGTGAATGTTTGTAAGAAATTTGGGATGCTTCCATGAAAAGACTGTATGCTGACCTACATTTATGCCCTAATTTAAATGACTCTGAACAAGTTGTATGCATGATAAGAAAAGCTTGGGAACTTGGATATCGCCTAATAGCAATGGCGCTTCCATTAAACTTTCCCCAAGACAAGATTCAGCAGTTGCGAACCATCTGTAAAGAAGCCAAAGTGGATTTTGCATCCCGCGTAGACTTAAAACCTCAAACATCCAAAGAGCTGATTAACAGTTTAAGAAAGCTTAGGAGAAGATTTGAGATAATTGCTGTGATGTGCGAATCTAAGCATGTTGCAAGACAAGCAGCAAAAGACCGTCGTGTAGACCTCCTAAATTTTCCCTTAACCAGTTTTCGCAAGAGATTCTTTGACAAAGCAGAAGCCGAACTGGCTTCAAACAGTCTGGCTTCCTTTGAAATAGACATAAAACCATTACTCACCCTAGAAGGACCAGCGAGAATTAGACTTTTGTCAAGTTTGAGAAGGGAAACAGCCATCGCCCAAGCCTTCCACGTTCCAATTGTTATTTCAAACGGGGCTTCAAATGAACTGCTTATGCGAAAACCAAGGGAACTAACAGCCTTAACATCGCTTTTCGACTTAGATAAGGCTTCTGCCATAGAAGCAGTTTCAAAAAATCCATTAGCAATCATTAAAAGAAACAGGGAAAAACTTAGCCCAAACTTTGTTGCGCCTGGAATACGCATAATTCGGAGAGGAAAAGATTGTTAAAAAGGATGAGACGCCGCTACTTAGCGTTAAAAATAGATTCTAATGAAACATTTAGCTCAAGGGAATTCATGGATGCTGTTTGGAATGCAGTTCTAAAGCTTTACGGAGAACACGGTGCAAGTCGGTCTGGCTTGACACTAATTGATTATGATGCTGAAAAAAGACTTGCTGTTATACGCACCATGCATACAACGGTTGAAATGGTTCGAGCAGCATTGGCTTCAATAACAAAAATACAGGATAAACCAGCAGCCATACATGTTCTAAAAGTTTCAGGGACTATAAGGGCTCTTTACAAGAAAATAAAACAGTAGCTTTAGAAAGCTTAGTAGGTTGCTCCTTATTTGCTTTTTAGGCAGTTTTCTCTCATCTTTTCTAGGCCTATTTCGTTGTTAATAGATGTCACATTTCTGCTTTTGTTCTCAGCAAAGAAAAAGACTGCTGATCTTTGGTTATCAAAATTATATAGCACACGTTGCTGATATTACGCTGGGTTCTTTACAATTGTGGTGGAGTAGCATGAGATCTTTATCAAGGATAAAAGTGGATAGGTTTCCTTCATATCGCGGTCTAGAATGGGACAGAAAGATAAGCAACCCAGATAATCCAAATTTTTGGAAGTATGGCGTAGCTAATCTTATCTTTTTGGATCATATTAGGGACAAAAAGCTGGTGCTTGATCTTGGTTGTGGAACCGGTGGCTCCACCTTTTTTCTGGCGGAGGAAGGGGAGGCAGAATGGATTATTGGTGTGGACTTGGTGAGGGACATGATCAAAGCGGCAAAGAAAAACGTAACTAATAGAGGGTTAGACCAAAAGATACGCTTCCTAATTTGCGACGGACGATACTTACCTTTTAAGGCTTCATGTTTTGAGACCTTAATATCGAGAGGAGACGTATTTTGCTTTCTGGTTCCTTTGAAAAGCACCGTTCAAGAGTTGAAGAGGGTTATGAAGCCTAAAGGGGTTATAGTTTTGGAGATGGACAATCGTGCGGATTGGAAGCCAGGCACCATAATCTCAACCAGCTTTCAAAAGACGCCCGACGGAAAAATCTCTTACCTTGTGGAGGCATTTACAACTAAGCGAAATCACAGGGCAATCTCCTACATCCTAGATCCAAACGGTAAAATAGTTAAGAAGATTGCAAGCGACCTCGAGTTCAAGGAAAAGGGCTACAAAGCATGGAAATATTCTCTCCAAAAAGTTAAAGAAGAAACCATTGAAATAAGGCAAGGAGTCCCAACCCACTGGCCCACAGCCAAAGAACTCTACACCCTATTCAAGAAAAGTGGTTTCACGGAAGTGCAAGTGATGGGCGATGGTTTGCTAATGAAGTTACTGCTCGACGGTCACGAAGCGATTATTAAAGCAATGAAAAGAGATCCCCAAACATTTTTTGAGATCGAAAAAAGACTAGTTCCATACGTAAATCCGAATAAGGCCCTTACAATAATCCTGCGAGCCATTGTATCTTAAAACAGCGAACAGGAAATAATACTCATACGAATTTCTTTATGGGGAAACAGAAGAAACCTTGACCGATTACCGACTCGATTCAGAAGCATTAAGGCTTACCTTCTAGGTTTTGAAATTTGAGGGGTCTGTCCGTCATGAGTTCCTCATCTGCATAAATCAGACTGGGACGGCTACATCATCCCCCAAAAGTTTAACACTATTCCCGACAGAAAAGGTTTTTGGCACAATGTAATATACGAAAAGACTTGGTAAGATCCAGAGTTCAACAGGAATCATATTGTTTTACATAATTTTCGTCTTCCCTTTAGGCTTGTTGTTTTTCCACTTTGGTTTTCTGGAATTAACCACTTAACCTAGTCAAGCCCTGGTTCAACCTATATATAGAGGGGTCTACACTCCACAGAGAGTAGACGCAAATCTCATAGCAGAAGATGGCATACCTAAAATCATTTACAGACTGAGACGCGCTTTTTGAGCTTTTTTCTTCTTCAACCCAAAAGCTAAAGCTAAAATCATTCCTGCTATGAATCCGCCGACATGGGCCCAATAGGCAACTCCGCCTGATATTTCAAAAAATCCGTAAAGCCATTGCATTGTAAACCAGAAGCCTAGAAAGATGAACGCTGGCACCGGCAATATGAAATAGAAAACTAATGTGATAATCTTTGCTTTAGGATAAAGCACAAGATAAGCGCCTAAAACTCCTGATATTGCTCCCGAAGCGCCGACAACACCTGCAGTTAAGTCTGAACTCATGGGTATGCCTACTAAATCGCTTATTATTGGTGCATAGAGAATGCTGGCTATATGTGCAAATGCTGCAGTCAACCCGGAAATAATGTAGAAGACTAAGTAACTGGCATGACCAAAAACGTCTTCTATATTGTCGCCAAAAATGTATAGGAAGAGCATATTACTAAAAAGATGAATTAATCCTGCAAAAAAACCAGAAGGATCATGCATAAACATTGATGTAAAAAGCGTGTAAAGCCGTTGACCATTAATTATTTCGCTTGGAATCATCATAAAATTTTGTTCAAGGTCATATGCAAATGTGGCATTTAATATAACGTTCGCCCTTAAAAGCCAATAAACTGCAAAAATAATGATGTTGACGGTTAATATTAGGCGATTCACGTGGGGAGTAGTTAAGGATCTGTTTAAATCTTTAAGCGGAAACACCAGTCAATCACTAAGGGTGAAAGAGGCTTAGAAAGTATTTATTCTTTAATGAATGTATTAAAAATTTCAATGTTTTTAATGAAGTAGGCAATCAATCATTTTGTCACATGTTAAGCACTCATCGGGAATTGCCACATCCTTCGGACGCTTTTTCAAATACCCAAAAAAATGCTTACACTTCACATTGTTTTCAAGCTTTGCCGATGATTTCTCGACATCTTTCATCGAGATTGGAGTCTTCTTGTGTTCTCTGCTAATTCTTGCCATGCAGCGTGGACATGCATAATATGTCTGCGCATGCCCACCGGATGAAACTGTTGCTAAAATTGGCTTTCGAAATGTTCCTCCACATTTATCACACACAAAATCAACCTGATTTTCCCTACAGGAATAATCTTCATTATCCAGCTTCAACGAACCTACACTCTTTTGCATTCTTCCCATAGTTTCTCAGCATATACACCAAATATTAATATTTAATAAACCTTTGCGAATACACGTTCAACAAAAAGACACATAATGGGCCCGGCCGGACTTGAACCGGCGACCTTCGCCGCGTGAGGGCGACGTCCTAACCAACTGGACTACGGGCCCACCATTTCATCCACTTTTAAATTGCGTTTTAACTCTCATAATCTTTGCTGTAGAATTTGAAATACTTATTTCCGCTTCATAAAATCTTTCCCTAACAATCTTGAATAAAGAACCAGAGTGAACCATCTTGGAAAGTTTGGAGAACAATGAAAGCTTGGAAAAGAAATCGAAGATTGACAAGGTTTTACCAGTTTTGTGCTTTCTGACATTTGCTTTTATTGGTTATTTCCTAGTTCATTATCTGCCATTTTAAGTGTTAACCCAAGGGATGGAAATTGCATATTCTCGGAACCAGTCAATCAATTCTTTTACAATTTTTTCATTGTTTTCCTCGACACTCTCATCAACAAGCTCAACCGTTATCATAACCTTTTTCTTCACTTCACTTCCCAACATGAGCATTGAGACTATCTCTTTCCAGTTTTAAGGGATGTCTCCCTTCTGATGTATCTTAAATTAGGATTCAGGATATGATTTTATGAAACAATGTTTCATAAGATTTTTCTATTCCAACCACCCAAATTCAACAGGGGTGCAAGTTGGGGAAGTTTACATTTTCTCCTTTCTCCCCCCTTGATAAGGTGAGAGAATAGAAAACTTGCACCCTACCTTTTTCCAGTAATTAATTCAGAAAACTTTAAAACGATTTCTGTGTCTTTTGAATTGATAGCCGAGGTAGCTCAGCCTGGGAGAGCGCCCGACTCATTATGATTTCATTTGAGGGCGAAGCTGAAGACCGGGTTGTCGCCGGTTCAAACCCGGCCCTCGGCACCATCTATTAACCAAATTCTAAACTAGGAAATAGACCAGCAGTGCTGTTGTGAATGATATTAAAAATGAAGGAATCATGTACTTGTAGACTTTGCCCAGTGAGCATTTGAAATAGTCTACTGTGAATATGAAACATAGGTGTGTTGGCGCGATCAAATATCCTAGATAAGTGCTAATGTATAGTAGTGCCGCTGTTTTAGATGAAAATGTTAGGATTCCAGCTAAAATGGGGGCGCTTATGGAAACTCCTCCTAAAGGTGAGCCTGTGAGAAATCCTAAGACGGCTGGGACAACCGTTAATAGTAAAACGATGTTGATGATTCCACTCGTTACAAGATTTTTAAAAATTTCGGATATCCCTACTGCTTCTACTATCTTACTTAGCAATAATGCGCCGTAGGCTGCAAATGTTATTCCATAAATTTCCCAGTTTTTGAGAGGCTTTACGAAAACTTGTAGACTTGGCTTAGAAATAGCAATCAAAACTGTTAAACCTATGAAAGTTGCCATCAACACGTCGAAGCCCTGTTTGGATAGTTCGAAACCGGCTAAATCTAAATTAGGAGCATCAAATATTACTTTTAGAATCGGAAAGAACCCAACAACCACAACTATTGTTGTCAGAATTGGAGAAAAAGCGATGAGAAAACGTTTCATTTGTGAGTTTAAACTCTTTGAGTCCGAGTTTTCTTTGTTCTTTGGATTAGAAACTTTCCAAAAACCAATAAGATACCCAACAATTATCATGACGATGACCACTGGAATCTGATGCATAATTATTAAAGGTATAGTTATTTCCGTGAGTGCTGCGGTGACTATTAGAACTTGGCTTATTGGATAAACTGGAAAAATGGTGTGTCTAAACCAAATGTTTACGTAAGCTTTCTTTTCAGGTTTTAATCCGAGTCTTTCAGCTTCGGAATCCACAAGTGGCGCTGACATTAACGCTCCGCCAGCAACTGGAAGAAATCCTATAACAGCTGGGAGAACGCTTGACACGATTTTGGAATTTTTGATCAGGTTGCTTAAGCTCTCACTTAAGTCATTAATAACCCTTGTTTCCTTGTAAAGTTGACTCATCAGCATTATTCCAAAGGTTGCAAACACAACTGAAATCGTACGCAAATTAACAGATGTTTCATAAATTATTAATGGAATTCTTAACCAGTAAAGTGAAAGTAAAGCTAAAAGCAAAGCTGTTGCGTTCAAAGTTATTCCAAGATTCACGCGCTTATATAGCATTACTCCAAGAAAACAAAAGGAGACAACCAGTGCTGTCAAAGGGTCAACGAATACCAAATGTTACGCTTCCTTGTAATTATTTACCTTAGAAAAACCAAAATATACAGTCAAACTCTTAACCCTTTTCCTTTCAAATGTAACGAAATGTGGAGAGCAACTTGTCATGAAAAAGAAAGCTTTCATTTCAGGTCCTATCCAAGGCATGGAAACAGAGCAGTCTTATAGAAATGTTATTCGCCAAATCTGTATCCGTTGCGGTTATGAACCTGTTGATCCTTGGCAACGTGAAAAAGTTATTTATAGGGGAACTGAGCCAGGCTGGTGGACAAAGGTTCCAGTGGCTGACTTTATAAGAAGAGACTTGGAAGACATTGAAAAATGTGATGTTTTAATTGCTTATTTACCGGGTCTTTCGGCTGGGACATGCATGGAGCTCTTCTACGCCAAGCTTAAAGGAAAGAAAACCATCTGCATATGCCGAATTGAGAACCCGAGCCCATGGATTATAGTTCACTCAGACATAATTTTAAAGAGCATTGAAGAGCTTGAAGGTGTGCTTAAACGTGGTTTTTGAGAGTTTTATGTCAAGCCTTTGGAAAAGGTTATGATTATGAGTTTTCTATTTGCTATGAAAGCCCACGATAATATCAAGAAAATCTTAGAAAGAATCAAAAACTTCATCTTTGATAGTACTTAGTCTTCAGAAAAGGAAATAAGAATCTAAAACAAAAGGTTCATTCTGTGCGGCCGTCGTCTAGTCTGGACTAGGACATCAGCCTGCCACGCTGACGACCCGGGTTCAAATCCCGGCGGCCGCACCAACAAATTTTAAGAAAGAAGTTTGAAACAGGTTTATCGCCTATATGCCTAATTGATGAACATTTGTGGTTTTCTGTGCGAGCTGCTGAGAATAGAGCCCTCTGTGGTTTTTTTTTATTATATCACCGTTATTTGGAGCTAAATATGTTCTTTTTGTTAAGTAAAAGCGGAGCTTACTGAGTTTGGTGAGGAAATGTGTAGTCAAGAGTTTGCCTGGTAAGAAGCAGAGAGAAATTTAGTAGGTAAAAAATAGGTTTACACTTTTTTACAATTTGTTGCCTTTTATCGTTTCTATTATCTTTTCAATTTTCACTGTTTTTTGTTCTCTTTTCTTTAAATTGCGAATTACAACCGCGCTGTTCTTTAGTTCTTTCTCTCCCACAATTATCGCATAGTCTATGTTTCTTCTGTCAGCATCTTCCAAAGCCTTACTCATTTTCCGCCCCATCACCTCAATCTCAACTGGTATACCCGCTTCCCTAAGCATCCGCGAAATTTTTAACACTCCCCGATTTAGCTCTTCTTTGACGGGAATAATCATAACCCTTTTTTCCTCCTCTATTCTCAGCGAAGTTTTCTGTTTCTGCATTGCTATCATTATCCTATCTATTCCATTGGCAACCCCTACTGCTGGTGTAGGTTCGCCTCCAAACAATTCAATAAGCCTATCGTATCTTCCGCCGCCACCCAACGATATATCCATCTCTGGAACGTACACCTCAAAAATCATTCCAGTATAATATTCAAGTCCCCTTGCAAAGCCAGCCTCAACAATCATATCAATCTTTTCTCCAGTTTCTGAAACAAGTTTAAGAATCTCGCGAAGATTCCCTACAGCGTCAACAGCCCTTTCATAACCTTCAACCTGCTGCTCCATTGTCTTCAAAATCTGAGAGACTTTACTGCCTTTTGTTTCCATCAATTTTTTAAGGGTTGCCAAGCACTTAGATGTGCCAGCATCTTCAACAAGCTTAAGAGCAGCCTCATACTGTTTTTTGTCCATTAACTGCATGATTTCGTTTTGAACTTTTTCTTCCACATTTTCTTGGCTTAATATCCCCCTCAAAACCCCAACATGCCCAACCTTAAAAACACAATTTTTCAACCCCACAGACTTCATCAAACTATTCGTTAACATTATTATTTCAGCATCCCCTTCAGGCTTACTCGAACCCATCAACTCATAATTTGACTGCCAGAACTCTCTGAAACGTCCCCTCTGGGGTTCGTCGTATCGGTAGAGACTTCCCACACAAAACAACCGCAAAGGCTTAGGTTCATTTCTCAAAGTGGTTGCAACAAGTCTTGCCACAGAAGCGGTAAACTCGGGCCTCAAAGCAACCTTGCGTCCCCCTAAATCTTTGAAGGCGTACATTCGGGAACGAACTTCTTCGCCAGCCTTTGCAGCTAAAAGTTCATATGATTCTACAACCGGCGTTATTACCTCCTTGTATCCATAAAGTTGAGCTACTCTCCTAGCTTTGCCTTCAATGTATTTCATCATTTTAGCTTCTTCGGGCAGAAAATCCCTCATTCCACGAGCTGTTCTAAAAATACTCATTTCAAATTCTCCATCACTTTATGGTTAACTGCGAAACTGTATAGTAAACTATTTCCCCTCTACGGTTCATCACAGCCAAAATCAACTCTTTCTTAAGACTTTGACACCGCTTCAAAACGTTGGTTAAATCCCCCAGCGTTATCGGTTTTCCCTCCTGCATGCTCAAAATCAGGTATTTAGCTGTTTCTTTGCCGTATCCTCCACGTTCGTAAACTCGAAAGTCAACGTCTAAACCAAAGCCTTCCCGAACAACATAGCCGCGACCTCTTAAATCGCGATACGTTAAATATTTAGCCCAAGCGTTTTCGTCAATGTCCTCATAAAGTTGCAGAAGCCCCTGAAAACTCACTTTTTTGCCTTTCTTCTTATCTCTAACCTCAAGCATCCCCTTATCTAAAAGGTAGAGTGCTTCATAAACCGTGAGCAAAAGCTCATCGTCTTCGACTACACCATATCCTCTTGAGGAAAGTTCATCTATGCTTTGCTTTTTGGAGATTTTTACTCCTTTTTCTACAAGTAAACCTTTAGTTTTAAGTTATGAACGGACTGCTGTTTTCTCTTCATTTTTGCCCATGTAAACCCTCACCCAGCATAAAGCTATGCTTTCACTCATAAATTGGCTTTAAACTTAACAAAATCTTCCTTATATAAAATGCCGTCTTCACAAATGATGGCTGTCACATATTTTAACGGGGTTATGTCGAAGGCTGGATTTAGAACGTTCACCCCTTCAGGAGCAATCCTTTGTGAACCTACATACATAACTTCTTCTGGCGGTCTCTCCTCGATAACAATATCTGCTGAAGTGTGTGCTAGGTCAACGGTTGACTTCGGAGCTGCAACATAAAACGGAATGTTGTGTTTCTTGGCTAAAACCGCTATAGTATACGTTCCAATCTTGTTAATTACTGCGTCCTGAACTATTCTGTCAGCTCCAACTATAACCTTGTTAACCAGTCGCTTATACATGACGTAACCAACCATGCTATCCGTGATCAATGTGACTGGTATACCATCGCGTTTCAGCTCATAAGCCGTCAACCTAGCTCCCTGCAGTTTCGGCCGCGTCTCAGTTGCAACCACCTTAATTCTTTTCCCTTGCTCCCAAGCAGCCCTTATCACCCCCAGAGCAGTGCCATACTCAACAGTAGCCAAGGCACCAGCATTGCAATGCGTTAAAATAGCATCTCCATCACGAATAAATTCAGAGCCAAACCTGCCAATTAAACGGTTTGCCGCTGCATCTTCATCAGCTATTCTCTGCGCCTCCTCAACAACAAATAAAACTAAATCTCTGGCGCTTCCAGAAAAACCTCTTGCTTTATCCAGAATTCTATCTATCGCCCAAAAAAGATTGACAGCCGTCGGTCTCGTTTCCTTCAAAATTTCCGCCGCGTTCTCCAACTCATCAATTAGTTCCTCCTTCCTTTCCGCTTTTGAGTGATAAGCCGACAAAGCCAATGCAAAAGCTGCAGCCACACCCAAAAGCGGTGCCCCCCTTATTTTCATAGTTTTTATCGCTTCAGCCACATCATCACAAGTTTTCAGTTCCAAAAACACCGTCTCATGTGGAAGCCTCATCTGATCTATTGTTATGACCGTTCCCTCACGCCATTCTATCGTTCGCATATCTAAAGCCTCAGTAAACCGTTTTATGCCACAGCGGTATAAAATTTTGTTAAAGAAAGTGAAGAAGGCATGAAACGGGAAAACCTAAAAACTCTCGTTGAAAACTTCGGAAAGAAATATTCCGAAATTTTAGACATAAACCTAACAGATGGAAGGGACAAGGAGATTTTCAAATGGTTTTTAGCATCCATACTTTTCGGTGCGCCGATAACAGAAACTTCAGTCATAAAAACCTACAAGTGCTTCCAAAAACATGGTGTCTTAACCCCTAAAATGATCCTTGAAACCGGATGGGATGGGCTAGTTGAAATCCTTGATGAGGGAAGCTACACACGCTACGATTTCAAAACCGCGGACAAACTTTTAGAGGTCATGCGAAACCTCATAGAAAAATACAACGGAAGTCTTGACATCCTCCACGACAAAGCCTCTGATGCTGAAGATTTGGAAAAAAGGTTAAAGGATTTAGGGAAAGGCGTAGGCGACGTAACTGTAAGCATTTTCCTAAGAGAACTACGCGACATCTGGAAAAAAGCCAATCCAAACCCCACAAGTCTAGTTATTCTCGCCGCCAAAAACCTTAAAATAGTAAAGGAAGAAATTGCTGAAGATGCGCTAAAAAAGCTGGAGAATTTCTGGGCTAAAAACAAGATAACGGGAAAATCCTTCATTAACTTTGAAACAGCCTTGCTTAGATTGGGTAAGGATTTTTGTAGGAAGGGAAAATGTGCTGTCTGTCCATTTAAAGATGACTGCTTAAATCCTAAGGTGCTTTAACATAAGTTATTACTTCTATCGGGCAGCGCTCGGAAAGTTTCAATTTTTTCTTCCATTCATCTCCAACAGCTATAAGCGAGAAAACTCCCGAAATTTCAGCCTTCGCTTTACGAACCAAGTTAACTAGTGCAGCTTGAGTTTCTCCTGTTTTAACCATGTCATCTACGATTAAGACGCTGTCCCGCCTTTTGACTGAATCCTTCGGAATATAAAGCGTCATGGTCACTCCCGAATCTTTAAGTGCATAAGTTTCTTCCAAAAAGGCTTTAACCCCGACTTCTTTGTTTCTCTTCGCTATTACTAGGTTAACTCCAAGGGCGCTAGCAACCATAGTCCCCAAAGGAATCCCATCAACAGCCGCTGTCAAAACCTTTGTCACACGCTTTCCAGCAAAATTTGCAAGTGCATGGTTAGACGCTTGCTGAAGAATATTAAAATCACATATAATCTCAGTGTTATCAAAATACCCGTCCTCATTAAACCTTATTCTGTTACGAAGCTCCCGTTCCAAACCAACAAGTTTCGTCAACACCTTCCAAAGCTGCTTCGCCCTCGCAGTATTCGGCAAAACATGCCCCTTTGCATATCTACTTAAAACAGTTACGGGCAAGCCAGTCTTGGAGGACAACTCACGGTATGTTATATTCCTCTTGTACTTCGCAGTTCTAAGCAGTTCAATGGTCATTAACCGAAGTTTTAACTCTTCCGCATGTGTGCTCATAACTATCCCTTATACATCGATAAGTCAAATACTAAAGCGTGTACCATTTATTATTGCCTTACCCATTTATAATTTCCGCTCGCAAACCCGGTTAAACGCATCAACGCAAGTGGCGGGCCCGCTGGGATTTGAACCCAGGACCTCCGGCTCCGCAGGCCAGCGTCCTAATCCAGTCTAGACCACGGGCCCTATACAACGGGAAGATTCTAAAGTCGTCAAAGAGAAAACGTGAACACTCTAATAAGCCTTAGGACCTTGATAGTTCAAGTTCGTTACAGAACGAAAACAGCGAAAAACATAGAAGACCCTTAGAGAGGATTATTATAGAAAAAACTTATATTCCTCGTACTACTCAAGGTACATGGTGCAGGAGCAATAACACCGTTGGTTGACCTTAAAGGCGAGGCTTAATAGGGTTTTTCCTTTCATAACCCCCTGCACCACAACCAAATCTACGGTTTTCACCATTATTTCTTCGTGGTTGTAGGATTTCATGTTTGATTTTTGTTTAGTACCTTTTGAAGAGCGTTGATTACGTTTTGTTTCCTCATTGTCAGCATGTATGGGGCTAGTCTTGGACCATGTGGCACGCCTATGAGAATTGTGTACAGCGTTTTGAAGAAGTTTGCGGGTTTTAAACCGTGGATTTTGGCTGAGTTGAATATGGCGTTCTGTATTTTTTCAGCTTCGTCTTCAACCCTTAACACCTCGATTAATTCTTTTATTGCCTCTTTTTCTTCCGTTGTCAGGCTTATTGTTGTTTCCTTTATTTCCTCAAAATCTCCTATCCAATTGAACGCGTGTTCAATTCTCTTCTTTAAGCTTTCATCAAGCGTTTGATCCTTCTGCAAATATCCGTAACTTCGAAGTTTTTCGGTTATGAACTCTTCTTCACGACCTTTAGGCGCCATCTTAGCCAAGAAAGTTAGCAGATTATATGGCACGTGAATGCTTAGCTTTGCAGGGGGCTTCAACACCCAACAATATGCATATAACCCCTGAAGCTTAGCCCGTTCCTTCTCCTCTCTTACTAATCTCTTTCCAAAGTATATATCTTCCAAATGGTCAAATTCGTTCATGTAAAACGGTATGTCTGTTACATCTAGTGTGCGAGTTCCAACAAACCTTTTTAACATAAGCAAGAGCAAAGACTGTGATGAGCCGTAGCGGAACCACACTTGCGGAGTCAAAACATTTCCTACCGAACTAGAAATTTTCCTTCCAGCTTTATCAAGAAACATTTCGTAGCGTGCGTGCATGGGCGGTTCATAACCTAAGACCTCCCGACAAATCCTATCATTTATCCTCACAGAATCCTCTATGTCTTTCCCATAGGCTTCAAACCTTATGTCAAGAGCTTTCCATCTAGCCGCAAACTCACCCTTCCAACTGAGCTTTCCTTCGCCCTTAGTGATGTCTGCTTCCCCTCTGTGGCCGCAGCCTTCTATCCAACGTCCCTTTATTTCCATGCCTTCGCAAGCATACAAAATTTTGTTCTCCTTTGGCAAGAATTCAGTGGCCTTTGTGGTGTATATGCGCCCACAATTTTTGCATACCGGAAAGTAAGGTAAGACCTCCACATAACGCTCTTGTCCAACTTCTTCTTTGACTATTTCTCCAACCCTCTTTGCGTTAAGAAGCAGCGTTCTAATTTCCTCGTCTAATAATCCCGTTTCATAAGCTTCTTTGCCAGACATGTACTTGTATTCTATTCCACATTTGTCTAAAGATTCCAGAAGCAGCAAACTCATGTGCACACCATAACTTTGATGGCAACCAAAGGGGTCTGGAATAGCAGTCACTGGAAAACCCAAGTACTTGTCGAGAGATTTTGGCAGTCCAGCAGGGACTTTCCGCAAACCATCCATGTCGTCACAGAAGGCAATCAACTCTGAATTATAGTCTTGCCCTCGAAGAGCTAAAGTAACAGCATAAGAACGAGCGGCATCACCTAAATTGCCAACGTGTGGAAGCCCAGAAGCCCCAAGCCCCATTTCCGTTCTAATTAATTTTAGACTTCTGCCCAGCTTCCGCTCTCTTTCAATTATCTTTACAGCCATTTTGTCGTACCATGTGCCGCGTCCGATTATTTTCTCGCTCATGTTACGTCTTATCCTCTAATAGCATAAACTAGGATGCAAATAAAAAATGTTTCAGAAAAATGGGTTGGATGTAAGGTTATTTTCTTTTTAAAGCTGCGGTGATGGCTAACGCTCCCAGCACAAGCAGTATTATCGCCAAAGAATAAAGTGGATTAGTTGCATATAGGACCCATGCCCCACCTATTGCTATCAGTATTAAACCCAACGTAAACGTGCTAAAGGCACCGCGTTCATATTTTTGCGGGTTTGACGCTCTAATTCCAGCCAGAGCTATTGTCCAGCAACCATACAACGCAAGTATCAAGGGTGGAATTAGTGGCCAATCAATCAGTTCCAAAGGTCTATAAAGAATTATGGAGATTACTAGGATTATTAGAAAAATGCCTATGGATAACAGTCCGCGTTTTTCGCCTTCAGCCATATTTAGACTCGCCTTACTGGATTTTTTCTCCGCATTCGGGACAGAACTTTGAGGTTGAAGGAACCGATTTTCCGCATTTTGGACATTTGGTTGTTTCAGCGGCTGGTGGAGTAAGTTGTGTTCCACATTCTGAGCAGAATTTTGACGTAGCTGGAATTTTTGCGTTACACTTTGGGCATATCACTAGGGCTGCAGCTGGCGCTGCTGCTGGACCCGTGGGCGTCATCACTTGGGGTATAAGTACCATTCCTGTTCCTAGGCCAGCTCCAGGCGATTTTCCAAGCTCTTCAGCAGCCTTCTTCACGGTCTCCATTCGCAACACTTCTTCCGGTGTAGCCCTTCCTGTTCTAAGCCAGAAGAGACGCTCACGGTATTCGGGTGTCGTGTCTATTCCTTCAAAGCGCAGGTCTGTTAATTCTAAACCTATCCGCTTAAAGTAGTCTAAAATGGTGTTTTTCACAACCATGGATGTTTCATCAAGCCTAGTGAAAACAGTTAGCAAATCGTAATGCGAAAGCTCATCAATCACTTTTTCATTTAAGAAACCACGCAAGTAATCATTCACATCGCTGGTCATGTAGGCTTTTTGCCCACCAACAACTTCGTTCACAAACAGTTGTGGATTTTCAACTTTAAACCAGAATGTGCCATGCACTTGCAAAGGTGCAAGCTCTGTGGTTTGGGCTCGCGTCCCATATTTTCCAGCGAAAACCTTTGTTGAGATGAAAATTACTGTAGCTTTGAACGGTTTTTCCCCATACCCAGCAATTCGTGAAAGCAATCCAGTTAACAAGGGCAGATTCAACGTTGTTAACATGTGTCTTCCTGCACCAAAAACATCGTAGGCTTTGCCGTCTCTGAAAAACACTGCAACTTCATACTCATGCACGATTAGCTGGGCGCCCCATGTGATTTCTTCGTTTGGATATCTCCACAGAATATCTTCTGCTCCTGGGTTTTTCCATTCTATAACTTGCGGCATCTCAACTCACTCCTAATATTACTTCTCCTCTCTTATCAAAGGTTTTCTCAAAAACCTCCAAAGTTTCAACCAGATGTTGTATACGTTCTTTCGCCTTGCCAAATTCTTGTTTAATGACCTCTGTCTTAAACGCTTCAACTTCGCTAACTATTTTTTCCACACCATCAATCAGCTTATTGTCAAAATCTATCATCCTATCAAGATTTTCCTCCTCAACTTTCACCACATTGAAGAAGCCGGCATACCCATAAGAAGCATGGTTCACCTTTTCTGCCACTCTGTCAAATTTTGACACAAGGCGGTCCATACCCGTTAGAAATTCAAACAAACGGCGGTCAGACAGTTTCTGATAAACATCCTTAAGGTCGTTCTTGGCTTCCGTCAATCTTTGATATAAATGATTTCTGATGAGCCTGTCAGACTCTCTTCGCAGCTCTTTCTCTTTATAACCGCGGAATCCTGGAATTTCTGCAAGAATTCTTTCAGAAAGGCGCATCTGCTTTTTCGCCTTTTCATAAAAATCCTTTTTCTCACTCAAAATTTTCTTTCTCCACACATCTTTTAATTATATAAATGCGTGATTGTCGCATTTAAATTTTCGTTAAAATACTCCAAACCCAGTTGAGGGAATGTCACCTTTTATGACAGTACTGGTTGCTCCATCCATCCATAACTGGTAAGTTTTGCCCTTATACTCGTATTTTATGAACCATATAGGGGCATGCAAGTAAACTATTTGATCTATTTTTATTTCTTTTTTCATTTCGATGATTCGGTCCACATCTTGCTGAGCCAGATAACGGTGATGCTCCTCAATCTCTTGCTTTGCCAGTCCCACCGCCTCGTTTTTGTCAATTTCACTGTTGAGAATCTTGGCGAAACTCTCGATTTTCCTGAAGTCATAGGGGATTTTACCCTCCAATGGCACATCATATTCCCTTGCTGGGAACTCAGTCGCCTTTCTCGCTAAAACCAGCCAATTATATTTTTTCTCAATCTTTCCTTCTTTAACAATGGGCGGAGTTATTCGCTCAAAAATCCCCTTATAAGTGGTTTCCACCTCTGCTGTTACAACCCAGAAAGGTGTATAAATCAAGGTTTTTTCTGTAATTTTTGATTTTTTCGCAAGGTCTGGAGGCTTCAGAAAGCCCGCACGCATCCAGTTCTTAACTTGCTCCTCAATTTGTGTTGAGTTATACTCGTTTAATAGCATGGAATGCTCAAAAGTGAAGGTTTTTCCGGTTTCTATCACAACAGTGTAGCCGCAGTATTTGCATGTTGCTATTATTTCACCCGGCTTAAATGATATTGGTGCGCCGCAGTTTGAGCACCTAATTTCTTGAATTATTGACATTTCGTTTTCACGTCTTTTGCTTTTCTCTCTTTATAATTTCTCTGGCTACAATTATACCGGATGCTGAAGCTTGAATCAGTCCTCTTGTAACGCCAGCTCCATCGCCTATAGTGAATAAATTATGGATTTTCGTTTCTAAACAGTTGCTTAACTGCAATCTTGAAGAGTAAAATTTCACTTCAATGCCGTAGAGAAGCGTGTCTCTAGAGTTGATGCCTGGAGCTATTTTGTCTAACGCTTGAAGCATTTCCCTTATGTCGGTAAGGTAGCGATACGGCAAAACGAAGCTTAAATCGCCTGGCGTAGCATTCTTCAATGTAGGAGTTACTACGCTTCTTGCTATCCTTTCAAGCGTTGACCTCCTGCCAGCCTCTAAATCGCCTAAACGCTGCATTAATATGCCTCCGCTGAGAAGGTTTGAAAGCCTTGCGAGATATTTTCCGTAGGCTATTGGTTCTCTAAAGGGCTCAGTGAAGGACGTTCTAACCAGAATTGCGAAGTTCGTGTTTTTTGTTTTTCTTTCTGCATAACTCTGACCGTTAACCGTTAAAACACCATTGTAAGATTCTGCTATGACTTCACCGTATGGCGCAACACAGAAGGTTCGAACTTGATCATCAAAAAACTTTGAGTAGTAAACAAATTTCGGCTCATAAAGGACGCTTGTCAATTCTTCCATAACCGACGCTAAAACTTCAACCCTAATCCCCACATCAACCGGGTTATTAAGCGTCTTTAATCCTAAAGCTTGCGCCTCTGCTTGAAGCCATTCCGCTCCGCTTCTTCCAGGTGCAACAATCACATATTTTCCAAAGAATTTTTCACCGTTAACTGTTTCAACACCTTCTACAATACCGTTTTTCACTATAAGCCCCTTAACGTCTGTTTTCAATCTAATCTCAGCGTTGCTGTTGAGTTTTTGACGCATCTTTCTGAGGGTTTGGGCGCATTTTTCTGTGCCCATGTGCCGGATTTTTTGGCGGATGAGCTTCAAACCAGTCAATGATGCCTTTCGTTCAATATCCTCTACTTGTTCAATATTTCCTCCGTAAACGTGTTCTGTTGCCCCAAATTTGAGGTAAATATTATCCACACAGCCTATCAGTTCATCAAGCGCTCTTTCCGATATAAAGTGATTAAGCCAGCCACCAACTGCGGTGGATAAGGTGAGTTTACCATCGCTGAAGGCTCCAGCTCCACCCCATCCAGATAAAAGCAAACACGGTTCGCAGTGAACACATTCAAATCCACGGCTTGCAGGACATTTGCGTTGGTTTATGTCGGGTCCCCTATCCAACATGAGAATGCTGAGGCTGGTGTTTTCTGAAATTTCAAGAGCCGAAAATATTCCGGCTGGACCTGCTCCAACGATTATTACATCATACTTCAAACGCTTATCTCCTTGAAACCCAAAACTACATGTGACAACTAGCATATATTTTTAGCGAGCAATTTAATGTTGAAATCAGTCTGCGCTCTAGAAAACTATCACTTTCGCATATAGGGTATGAGACATAGAAACTTCACGGTTTTCATGCCAGTGTTTTTGAATTGATGCTTCTCATTTGAAGAAATGAATATGACATCACCAGCCCTAAACTTTCTTTCTTCCCCTTCACCAACCACTATGCCTTCACCTTCTAGGATGAAGACCTCATGTTCCCAAAGGTGATTGTGAAGGGGGCTGTAGCCTCCAGGCTCCATCTCAAACAATCTCATGGCAAAGTTTTCAGCTCCAATATCCTTGGTGATAAGCCATCTCACCTTCAATTTTGAGGCGCCCTCCTCCGCATTCTTCGCTTCAACATCTCGGTAATTGAAGATTTTCATTTAGTTCGCTCTCATTAATTAGAGAATGAAGAGGTAACTTTTAACATTTGCATATTAGTCTTTTATTGCTTCTAGGAAGCTCATCACGTTCCACAATCTTACTCGTGTATACGGTGGCATGTTTGGGTCTTGCAAAATTTCATCTAGAAGGGATATGGCGTTTGAAGCTTTAACGGCTGGCGTGTACTCTGCTGTTTGCAAGGCGCCCATTGAATTTTTTGCCGCTCTTCTAATATTTCTAGGCGTAGTAGTATCTTCAGAAACTTCTCCAAGCACAACTAATGCTTGTTTTATTCTCTCTTCATACTCCTGCAGTTTCTTCTTCCTAACCATATTTGCCACCCCACACAAATTCCGTGATAACCAAATTATATAGGCTTCTATACCTATTTATCTTGGGGTTTTAAAACTTGTCGCGAAACAAAGCAGCAGAAGAACAAAACATCAAACGGATGGCTGACCTACTACGACAAGGCTCAACCCTAACAGACCTAGCCTGCCCCGCATGCGCCTCCCCACTTTTCAGGTTAAGAAGCGGAAACCTCTGGTGTGCAAAATGCCAAAAAAAAGTCATAATAGTAAAAGAAGGAGAAGAACCAGCAAAAATAACAGGCTCCATGGTTCTCGACACCCTTGAGGCAACACTCCTAGCAAAAGTTCAAGAAATACAAAACAAAATGCAACACGAAGAAAACGTAGAAGAACTGCAGAAACTAGGCACAGTACTTTCCGGACTGCTGGAAAACCTTGAAAAAATAAGAAAAGTCAAAAAGGTTTAGACGGAAAACCGCATAATGTTAGGATTTTACGAGAACTTTCCGAAAAACATCCACAAAATAGCACGTTTTACCACTTCGATCTCAAACAAGAGACTGCAACAAGCCTTAACAAAAACAGTTCACAAATTAAACAATGAAACATTTTGTTTAGAAGATGTCGCCAATCCATCAGTACCTCAATGCACAGTTATTTTTGAAATTGGAATAGCCGAAGCCAACAATTTCAACTATCTAGACGATGAAGAAACGAACAGAATACTGAAAACCATACGTAAAAAACCTTTTCAAATTATGGATTTCTTCTGCGCCATACGCTACTATAAAACGCAAACTGAAAAGAAAACTCCGCTAAAATTCGATTACTACATGCTCCGCTTCACATTCAACAAAAAATTAACAGAAATTCAAGTTTTTCACGAAAGGGGGCCCAGACACATATCGCCCGAAGATGTCGCCAACTTTGTCGCTAACAAAATTAACGAAACATTTTCCAAGAAAATATTAAGAGCCTTTAAGGCTTCTTAACTCGCTTTTTCCAAAAATCTTAGAACAACTTTTAGAATATCATCTGCAACTTCCTTTTTGGACTTGTTTCCATCTGTTTTAACAAGTTCTCCTTTTTCAACAAATTTCATGTAGACTTCACGCACTTTCAGCTGAGTTTCCAAGTTTTCCATAACTGACTTTTTAGGCTTCAACCTATGGATAACGACTTCCGGTTCAACATCAACAAAAATTGCTAGGTCTGGGCGCATCGCGTGCTCATTTATCTTTTCAATCCACTTTAAATCAAGTCCAGCTGCCCCTTGATAAGCTAAAGAGGAATAAACGTAACGGTCAGAAACCACAAGTCTTCCTTCATCTAAAGCAGGAATAATTTCATTCTCTACATGCTCATAACGGTCAGCAGCAAACAACAAAGCCTCGACAATGCTGGAAACCCGTTTTTTGCCGTGCAGACAGTATTTCTTAATGAACTTTCCGATTTCTCCACAGCTTGGTTCAGCCGTGTAAACTGCATCATAACCTTTTTTCCTAAGCCGTCTCACAAGAAGTTTCGTTTGGGTTGTTTTCCCACAGCCATCCAACCCTTCAACACAAATGAAAATGCCTCTCTTCCCCCATCTTCTTGTCCCTCAAGCTTCAAACATCAGGGATTATAAAGGTACAAGTATTAACTTTTATCCCCAACCCAAATTTTATTATTTTGCGCGATGGAAATATTGAGTGCCCCAAGAGACGGAAGACTTACCGATTTTTGTAGGGAGGGACTTCTTAGATTTAGTGTGTCTTTTTCTAGCTTGGAAATACTATTTTACACTTGCCTTTGACGTGGATGGAGTAGTGAAAGATTTGAGAGGACAGAAGCCATCTGAACAGTCCTAACAGTTGATAACAGTGGAACAGAAGTAATATAACTAATTAATATCTCTTTGAAATAATTATACTTCATGAAACCACTAGAGTTTGTAAGCATCATACTGAGTCTCCTAGCCAGTGGCCTAGCCATTATTTTCTATTTTATACCAGAAATATCTTCTTCAATCGTTTGGTTAGATATCTACAGTAGAACTTTTATAGTTCTTCTATTGTTCGCACTAGCAATTTTTCCCATGGTATATAACAGATTGTTTAGACCTCGAAAGATTACAGAGAACTATCCATTTAATCCTTCATTACTATCCTGAAGAAACTAAGAACTGCATTAGCGGTGATCTTCCCTATGTTGAGTTATTTGCATCCTTTGAAGGTCTGGAAGAAGACAAATTGGAGAATAAAATTGCGCGACCCAAGGAATTTAGACTCCCTCCCGAATTCGACCGAGCGGAAGCGTTCGCTCTATGGAAACAAATAAAATCTCGCCTTGAAAAAGAGGACAGGAGAATAGGTACTCATGCAACTGCAAGACTTTTTGACCTTAAAGAGGACAGAAGGAACAAAAAGCTAGTTTTATATTTCCAGAAGGCACAATACTGGCAAGCCCACGTTACAAACTTCAACTTAGATTGGTTGGGGTGGGGTGAACACCTCAGGGATAAGATCGTTCCTGGACCAAGACTGAATTCTCTTCGCGAGTCGAGAAAAAGTGCCAATCACTTGGGTCTGAATTGTGTCCTCGTAACTAGTGATGGAAAAATAATATTACAAAAGCGATCAATGTCAGTGGCTATCCATCCAGGGTTGATAGGCATATCAGCGATGGGCCATATGAGATGGGAAAGCAGAGCAAGAAGAGAGACCGCACCGTCACCATTTGTAGGGATGCTCAGTGAAATAGAAATGGAATTAGGCATAACTCGAGACGAGATAAGCGACATAAGGCTTATTGCCATCTGTAGGGAACTCCTTTGGGGAGGTAAGCCTACTGCTTTCTTCGTAGCTCGAACAAAACTGGCGTGGAAAAAAGTGGTGGAAAAATTTGAAGCAAAACCTGAATCCCATTGGGAGACAGAGAGACTCATTCCACTGAATAAAGATGATACGTCAGAGATAAAGGAGTTATTAAAACGAGATGACGTGGGACTCCCCGCAAAAGCGGGCTTGCACTATTACACTAAACATGCGGGACTTGGATAGCTAGAGTTTAGCGCGTTCATCACGTGCCATTGTGTATAGGCTTTCTAGAGTGTGAGCGTCAGCGAGCTGGCTTTTGGGGTTTGGGATATAACTTTTATGAAAACAATCTGGAATAAAACTGGCATTAGGCAATTATAAGAGTGAAAATGCATTAATAATTGTTTAAAGAAACGGGAGAAAACTATTGATGCCCAGAAATTATTGGGGTGAAATAAAAGACCCTGTTCACGGATACGTCTACATAACTGAAAACGAAAAAGAAATCATCGACTCTTTCCCTGTTCAGAGATTACGTAGACTACGTCAGCTAGCAGGCGCAGAATACGTTTATCCAGGAGCAAACCATACACGTTTTGAACATTCCGTCGGCGTCATGTATTTGGCTGGCAGAGTCATGGAAAACCCCAACATTTCCCAACGCATAAGCGAAGATGAAGCAGAAATGATTAGGATTGCAGCTTTGCTTCATGATGTTGGACACGGGCCTTTCTCACATGTTTTTGAACACTTACTCGATAAAGAGTTTAACAAGACGCATGAAGACATGACTCTATGGATTATTACAAACAGTGAAATGAAAGATATACTGAATAAAATCGGATATAACCCAGAAGACGTTGGAAAACTGGCAATAGGCACCCTTCACAAACCCAAAAAGGCTTTCCTAGACCAAATAATAAGCAGCGCCGTTGATGTAGACAAACTAGACTTTATCGTACGGGACACATACCACACCGGCGCAGAATACGGCTACATAGACATTTTCCGATTAATCCATGCCATAGACGTGTTAGACGAAAACTTGGCAGTAGACTTAGGAGCATTGTCAGCCCTCGAATCCTTCGTGATAGCCCGAATAGAATCCTTCAAAAGCATATACTTCCATCGCGTTGGAAGGGCAGCACAAATAATGCTTGCCATGGCTATGGAAAAGGCAAACGAAGAACTAGGCTTAACACGTTTCAAAACTCCAGAAGAGTACCTAGCCATGGACGATTACACGGTTTGGACCATGCTGAAAAACTGCGAAAAATCAAGCGAAATCATAAAAAACCTCGAAAGACGAAGAATGCTGAAATGTGCTTACGAAAGAACCTTTTACGAAAAAGACACGATGGTTTCAAACATTTTCGGTCGAGAAGCATACAGAAAACATTTACAAGCCGACATCGCAAAAGAGGCAGAAGTCGAAACAGAAGCAGTAATCATCGATGTACCCACGGTTCCGTCCGTTCCATACCATCACTCAGTTCTCATGGAACCCATGGAAATCCCAGTTTTCTACAAGACACGAGAAGGCGAAAAAATCCTGCAACGATTAAGCGAAATCTCAAAGATTTTTGACGTTCTTAAAGGCTTCATAAACATTATGCGTGTTTACACGAATGAGAAAAACCGTGAAAAAGTCAGCAACGCAGCATCAAAGATTTTGGGCGAAATCCCTTCATCAGCAAAAATATCCTATTAGAGTGCTCAAGATGAAATATATAACACTGAAAGGACGAACAATCGTTCAAGGATGCTGCAAAGCCGAAGCATTAGTCTCTTCAAAACCCATCAGTTTCCTAGGAGGAGTTGATCCAACCAACGGAAAAATAATCGAGAAAGACCATGACTTATACGGAGAATGCATAAAGGAAAAGGTTTTGTGTTTTCCACATGGACACGGCTCAACTGTTGGCAGTTATGTGCTGTATTCTTTGGCTGAGAAAAATCTGGCGCCAAAGGCAATAGTTAACCAAACAGCTGACCCTGTTGTTGTGGTCGGAGCAATAATAGCTGATATTCCCATGGTTGACCAAATAGATATCAAGCGGATTAAAACTGGCGATGTGATTAAGGTTGACGCTTACAATGGTGTTGTTAAGATTTTGAAAAGAAGGGAGAGTTAGACTGGCATGTATTTGACGAAAGAGGAAGAACGCACCTACGACGGCGAGTATGGCTGGGCAAACCAAATATGCATGAAAATACTTGTCCGCCTTGGTGAACTTTTCAACGCAACAAGACTTATTCCAATAAGCTCCGCTCATGTTGCTGGAGTTTCATACAAAACCCTCGGCGACGCACCAGCAGAATTCCTACAAGCATTGGCAAAAGCTGACGGAAAAGCGAAAGTCAGAGCCACTTTAAACCCGCAAAGCTTCGACCCAGAATATTTAGGCAGAAGGCTACCAAAACATATACGCGAAAAACAGTTGAACATTCTGAAACAGTTTGAAAAAATGGGCTTCACAAGGTCTTTAACGTGCACGCCATACTATTTAGAAAAGCCAAAACGAGATTCGCATCTTGCTTGGGCTGAATCCTCAGCCGTGGTTTACGCCAATTCTGTTCTTGGAGCATGGACAAACCGTGAGGGAGGACCAAGCGCCCTTGCAGCAGCAATAATTGGAAAAACACCGGACTATGGAATGCACAGGGCTGAGAACAGACAGTCAAACATTCTGGTAGACGTGAAAACTTCATTGCGAAACGAGGCAGAATTTGGTGCTTTAGGGATTTATTTGGGCAAAATTTTGGAAGATAAGATTCCAATAATTCAGGGTTTGAACGACGTTTCTGAGGTTAAACTTAAACAGTTAGGTGCCGCACTTGCGACCACAGGCATGGTCAACATGTTTTACCATAACACTCGACGAGAAAGAGGAGAAATTGAAAAGATAATTGTAGAAGCTGAAGACTTGAAAAGGACTTCTGAAGAATTGTCCACGACAGCAGAAGTGAAGCCAGACTTAGTCTTTATAGGATGTCCTCACTGCTCATTAGACGAAATCAGAAAAATTGCAGGATTGATGGATGACAAGAAAGTTAGGGCTGGAACAGAGTTTTGGGTTTGCACTTCATGTTATGTTAAAGAAAGAGCTGAAGACTACGTTAAGAAAATAGAGAAAAGTGGAGGTTGCGTGCTCACAGACATGTGCACAATTGTGTCATGGACAGAAACGCTTGGAATAAAGACGATAATGACAAACTCCGCGAAAACAGCCTATTACGCACCAACATTAAACAAGGCAGAAACGGTCTTCGCGCCGTTAAAACAGTGCTTGGATACAACTTTGGAAGGATAAAGTTTATTCGAACGAAAATATATTTTGCATGATGCTTCGTGTAATAGGGCTCCGGTAGTATAGTCCGGTCAAGTATTCCGGCCTTTCGAGCCGGAGACCCGGGTTCGAATCCCGGCCGGAGCACCATGAGGCTGAAGGGACACCTGGGACTCTACGGAGTGCCGTTTCGGTGTCGGCACACGATAGGGCGTTTATTCCGTTAACTAAGGCGTTTTCACAGTATTTTGAGATGTTTAAGCCTAATTCTTTGGCTGTTTCGAGAACTTGAGCGTCTATGCGTAGCATGATATTCTTTTTCATGGTTTCACCTGCATAGAATTTCTATGCATTTTTTGGTATTTTGAAGTGTGAGTCTTTGCCTGCTGAGATGTATTCGCCTTTGTTTGTTCTAACTATGTGCGCTATCTTTGCGAAATTGTCGGAACCGCGCGCGCCTTGAACAGTCTTGCAGTCTTGCTTTGATAGAGCCCAACTCTTTTTGGAGGGATCAAAACTTGCTCTAGCTGATAAGCATATCGCCTGTAAAACCATTTCTTAATAATTTCAACCAGCATCAAGTAGGTACCAATCAACCCTGCAAGAAGTATGAAGAATGTTAAGGGTGGTTCTACGAATTTGAACAGCGCGCCTAATGGTGTAAAGGGTATTATCAATGCTAAACCTACGAAACTTAAACTGCTAAGAAGCAAGAGCCTACTGGGCTTGCTCTTATAGAAAGGCGTTCTTCTCGTCCTTATAACGAAGATAACCAATGTCTGGGTGGATAAAGACTCAATAAACCATGCAGTTTGAAACAATGGAACAGTCGCGTTGAAGACAAACAACATTATAAAGAAGGTTAGGAAGTCAAAGATAGAGCTTATCGGCCCCAGAAATACCATGTATTTTCTTATAAAGGAGACATCCAATCTTTTTGGTCTTTCCGCGTATTCTGAATCAACATTGTCGGTTGGTATGGTTGTCTCAGACAAATCGTAAAGAAGGTTGTTCAGAAGTATCTGTATTGGAAGCATAGGCAAGAATGGTAGAAACAGAGACGCCACAGCAACGCTGAACATGTTGCCAAAATTAGAGCTTGTTCCCATCATAATATATTTCATGGTGTTGCCAAAAGTTTTTCGCCCTTCTAAAACGCCTTCATGAAGAACCCTTAACCTCTTTTCTAAAAGTATAATGTCAGCGGACTCCTTTGCCACATCTACAGCGTTATCAACCGATAAGCCAACATCTGCTGTCTTCAAAGAGGGTGCGTCATTAATGCCATCTCCGAGAAAACCAACAACATGCCCATTATTTTTCAATGCATTTATTATTCTGTCTTTCTGAGCTGGCGTTACTCTTGCGAAGATATTTGCCTCTTCAACGAGTCTTGTAAGAGCATCATCTCCCATTTGGGCAATTTCGCTCCCTAGGACGGCCCCTTTGATTTCGAAACCTAACTGTTCGCATGTCTTCCTTGTAACTAACTCATTATCACCCGTCAGAATTTTTAGTTCCACTCCTGCCTTGCTTAATAACTGCAAGGATTCCTTAGCGGTTTCTTTTGGCGGGTCGATGAACGCTACAAAACCTGAAAATACCATGTCGCTTTCGTCTTTTACGGAGTATACTTGCTTCTCCTCTTTGACCTTTTTATATGAAACTCCTAAAACCCTAAATCCTTCAGAGCTCAAGTCATAATATTTTTGCTCGATCTTTTTCTGTAACTCGCTTGTCAAATTTAATATCTTGTCTTCAAGTTCACAGTAGGAACATACTTTGATAATTTCTTCGGGTGCTCCCTTGGCAATAAAAAATCGCTGTCTTTCATGCTCAACGACAACTGAAACTCGCTTCCTTGCGAAATCAAATGGAACTTCATCTATTTTCTGGTAATCTTTCAAATCAACATCTTTGTGTCTAAGTATAGCCTCGTCGAGCGGACTTTTTAATCCCGTTTCGTAATAACTGTTCAGGAAGGAATATAATAACACTTTTTCATCATCATTTCCTTCAATATTCACATGTAGCACAAGTGTTATCTTGTTCTCTGTGAGAGTGCCCGTTTTGTCCGTGCATAAAACATCTATGCTTCCAAAATTTTGAATTGACGCTAAACGCTTTACTATAACGCCTTTCTTAGACATCGCAAGGGCGCCTTTTGAAAGATTTACAGACATAATCATTGGCAAAAGTTCAGGCGTCAAGCCAACCGCCAAGGCTACAGCAAAAAGAAGAGATTCTAACACGCCACGTTTGAAGAGCGCGTTTATGAAAAAGACAAACAGCACAAGGAGAAAGGTGACTTCCATCATTAGGAAGCCGAATCTTCTGAGCCCTTTCTCGAACTCTGTTTCAGGTTCTGTTGCAACAAGCCTCTGGGCAATTTTACCATACTCGGTAAAGTTTCCAGTTTTTACCACAACGGCGGTTGCCGTTCCGCTTACAATGGAAGTGCCCATGAAAAGACAATTATTCCATTCGGTGATTGTCGCACCTTTCGTCTTTAATGGTGTAGCTGTTTTTTCTACTGGAAACGACTCACCCGTTAATGCTGACTGGTCAACAAATAAGTCCTTTGTATTGATTACTCTTGCGTCTGCAGCCACGATGTCGCCAGCCGAAAGATCTACCATGTCACCTGAAACGATTTCGGAAAGCTTTACTTCTCGTTTAACGCCATCTCTGAGCACCGTGGCGGTAGTAGTTACCTTTTCTTTCAGCATTTCAGCGGCTCTCTCAGCCTTAGATTCTTGATAAAAGTCAAGAACCACGCTTACAAGCACCATCGAAAATATGATGGTAGCGTTTATTATCTCTCCAAGAAAACCTGAAATCAAACCTGCAAGCAGTAATATGATCACTAAGGGACTTCTGAAGTGTGAAAAAAATTCAACAATAGCAGTTCGTTTCTTTCTTTTGGCAAGTTCATTATAACCATAGATCTTAAGACGGCTTTCCGCCTCTTGAGAAGTAAGTCCTGACTGAGAAGTTTTCAAGCGAACAAGAAGTTTGTCAATGGGCAGACCTAGAAGTTCTTCCGTGCCCATTATTGACTGCGCCCAGCTTGAAGTCTTGTTTGCATCCACCTTCTTGAAAGTGTTGGGGTCTTTCATCACTTCGACCATCCATTCGTGTACACCTCTCGAGCTGAGCTAACATCTGATGGGGGAGTACACACTATTCTTATAATCGTTTCGGTAATGCCTCACACAACAAATTCACCACACTAGTCTCTCTCTCGCGCTCAAGGGATTGTAATCACGCGAACCTGCAAGATTTAAACGGAAGAATACATCTACCCTGGGCTACGAAAGATTTTCTTGAGATTTTTCAAGTATATTTCGAGAAGTAGGCGTGAAAGATAGGCCCGTTTCTTTACCTTTGAGACACCAACAAGTTTTGCATAGTCGAAAGTCTTATTCAGGTACAAGTTAGTGATTAGAAGTGACCAATTTCGTATAAGCAATTCTGCGCCTTAAAACTTCTTTTAAGCTCTTTTCGTGGGTGTTTCTCAGAAAGAGTAGAGAATCTTGTTTTAACTCCGATAATTTAAACCGATATTTAAAGCTAGGCCGGAGCACCATCTTACTCGCGTGCGATTCTGACATTTAGGAAGGAGATTCTTCAACAGTTTGAGCAAATTCATCGTACGTGTCTAGTTGGCTGATCAACTATTGAGAGGAATCGACGTGAAGGCTGTTTCCGCTACTGGCCTCCCTTTCCATCAAGTCTTCCTTAAGTGGAGGGTTTTTGAGGTTAGCAGAGCCATGGGAAACGGAGTCGGCGAAATGGGCGTGGTCATCGACATAGGCACGCTGAAATCTTGAGGCATAAGAACCATCAAAGAAGCCTCGGCCATGGTTCAGGCTCAGAGCCAACAGAATTGGGGTTGCCATAGTCGAGTTTAGCGCGCGCGAAAATGTCCAGATAAGATACGACCAGTAGCCGCATCCATGAAGATTATGCGCCTAGCCAACTTTTTCTTGTGTCTCACCTTCAATGTCCACACCGGCAACAGTATAATCTCCGCAGAAACAGGTTTCACACCTATTGTCAATCGTAATTTTCGATAAATCTTGTCTACTCCCATCCCTATTCTAGGAAACCCCTCCACTTCACCGGGCAGTTTTGGGATAACCGTGATGTCTTCATCATCATCCAAGTCTTTCAGCTTTTCTACGCCCTTTGTCATCAACTTGTGAAAGACTATCTCCTTTTTATCAAGTGATATTATAGCACCGGTTTGTGCGCTCAGGTAGTATGTATCAAATTTTTTCTTCTTGAAAAAGAATAATTTCTTCGTTTCACGCGTCGCTGAAACTCTCCAGATTGGTATGTGGGAGAACTCTGCATCATAGATTTCTTCTTTCTTGCCGAAGAACCCCCCTTCAAGCATAGACTTAGCTCTCTTCGAAGCCTCTACTTGAGTAATTCTCATCGGAATCGTCAGAACCTCTCCAATAATGTTCTTAGAGGGCTTAAAGCCGAATTTTGATAACCAATATAAATCTTCGGCGTTACCTTTGACACGTCCCTTTTCCACAACTCCAGTCTTGACAAGTTCCCTGAGCGCTTCTTTTACATCTTCATCATCAACTTCCAAGTTCTCTGCGATGGAATCAGCTGAGACGCCTTGTCTTGCAGAATTGAGAAATAGCCGAATTCGTTCCTCGAGAGGTTTAGATGGAATGGAGGGAGCAGTCGGCTTTTCTGCGACCTCCCTTTGCTCTAGTAAGTGCTTTTCGAAGAACAGTTTTGATTCTGGCGATAAACATTGGGGAAGATCTTTTTCATCCAGTGTCAAATGATTGGTCACAAGCCACCGAACTTGAAAATCCACGACATTACCATAAACGTCGGGGGACAACATAAGAAACTCGCCGGTTCGGAGACTTGGAAGTCGCTGAAGAACCATATCAGCCCGCATAGGGTCTATTGATTGTATGATTTTCTGCACCCTAGCGATGTCTTGCTTCGTCATCATGCGACCCAAGCACCATGTGTTCACTTGCGCGAGAGCCTTATAGTCTATGTCAGTCACGTTTTGGGTGGCTGCCACAAGCCCGATCCCATACTTCCTTGCCTGCTTGAAAAGAAAGGCATACGCCTCCTTTGGAGAGGGGTTCCTAGGATAAGGCGGAATATATGGAGCAATTTCATCAACATAAAATAGCATCTGAACATCTTCTGAAGGGTTTTTTAACATCCAGCAATAAAGTTCTCTAAGAAGGGTGGCTAAGAAAAATTGTTTGTCGTTTGCGGAGCTGAGAGTGTTCATATAGATGATGTTAACAGGTACCTTTCCATCGCTTCGGTCCATAAACATGTCAATGTCAATCTGAACCCCCATCTGAAACATGAGCGATGGTGTTCCCACCGTAAGATAACGTAGTTTTCTAGCAATCTCTTGGGGCTCTTTTTTTGTGACAAGATCGTAAAGAGTTCCAGTGATTTTTGCCGGAGGCCTTAGAACTATGTCAGCCATGTGGCCCATGTCTTTTATTGTCTGTCCTTCTCGCCATAAATGTTCTAGTATTGTAAACAAGTATGCTTTGGCTCCTTTTCCAGCGTCTGAACCCAAGTCGTATCCTAGAAAGCTTGTAAGGGACGTAGCTGTCATGTCAAGAGCCAAGATAGATTCCTCACGTGGAGTGTCTTCTGACGGAAACTTCAATGGGTTAACGCTGATGGGGATGCCTTTGCTACTGGCAGGAGTGAATATGGCTGTTCTCGCCTTCTCAAAGAACTCTTCTTGAATTGGCAAAGGTGTTCCATGTCTCTCAATTTCTTCCGGGTTCCCTTTCAAGGCGAGGGAGGAAATATCACCCTGAGGATCGCCTATGATTAGAGGAATGTC
>Ga0224501_10000465_pt1 | contig 32367 bp, 23 predicted proteins | sample SF_Oct11_sed_USG_4_FD_169105 | JGI IMG/M metagenome (GOLD analysis project Ga0224501, IMG submission 169105) | Sediment microbial communities from San Francisco Bay, California, United States - SF_Oct11_sed_USGS_8_1 | ecosystem: Environmental > Aquatic > Marine > Sediment | place: USA... | reverse complement strand
GCACCAACAAGCTATCACAAGGCGGCTGAGAGGATATGGGGAGAGAAGACAGGCACCAACAAGCTATCACAAGGCGGCTGAGAGGATATGGGGAGAGAAGACAGGCACCAACAAGCTATCACAAGGCGGCTGAGAGGATATGGGGAGAGAAGACAGGCACCAACAAGCTATCACAAGGCCGCTGAGAGGATATGGGGAGAGAAGACAGGCACCAACAAGCTATCACAAGGCGGCTGAGAGGATATGAGAAAAAAGCAAATCAATAAGACAGCTTCTTGCCTTCTTCTGTCCTCAGCCAAGGTCATCAGAGTAATAAAAAAGAGTTCAAATACAGTGTTTACGTTTGCAATATATTTGCTTACCACAGTGTCGCTATGGTATCCATCATTGAAGTAATCATCCATGGGAGGTATAGCCTGAACGGGGTGTAGGTATGGCTCTATTGCCTCAGCCTAGAATTTAGCAGTGGTGGTTCACAGAACATCATCAAGGTAGTCAACATAATTTACTCGATACAATGTCACAGGTGATTAGATAATGAGGGTTGCATGGGTGCTGCGCCAGTGACTTGGATTCAACACTATCAGACTACTACGGTTATCAGGAAGGTAACATACATACGGCATGGCACACAGTGACACATGCAATGTGCTATATGGATCCCTACATGGCTAAAGCACGAGGACCCAACATGTCTAAGAATGCTAACTGGTCTAGTGGCAAACAGCTGCATTCCTCGTTGTGCTAGGAGGGGAGCGTTTCCCAACTGGAAACCACACTTGCAACAGGCTCGCAGTAAATTGTAACAATTATAACTAACCTGTGGATCCATTAGAGCACCATCTGCATCAAGCCCCAGTTTACCACTGCTGTACATCTCATTAAGATGATCTGGTGGGAACATGGTGAGGCCTCTGTCTCTGTGAACTCTGAACCGTGATAGGTGCTGCTTCTCCAGAACTGCAGGCTTTACGGTCTCGCTATGAGCGGTGCCCAACAGGTCCAGAAAGAGAGGTGCCTACAAGTTATATGTGATTCTCCATAGGTCCGAAGTGTATGTAACAGGTCTGATGTGGCTTAATGATACTGTGTAGGTCAAGATAGGTTAGTTCTAAATAGTTGAAGTACTAGGAGTAAAACTGAACTTTAGCCAAGAACATACCCGTTTCCCTCTCATTCATTAGTAACCTGATTTTACTGTATATCTTTGTTGCTATTATGCACTCTATTTCCTTCCGCAGATCAAGAATTCTATTCCCTCACCCCTTGACCCTTTACTTTACATTTCTATCCGCTATATGTGATAGTCTCATCCAAGTAAAACCCCATACTCAACCACCCCAACCCAACCCAACACGGCCTAACCCAACCCGGTCCAACACAATCAACTGAGCCTTCATAAAGATGAGCTTAGTCATGATGAGCAGTTCTTTATGCATATACCTGATTATCCACCACGCAAGCCACAGTCCGATAGAAGTTAATTGGGTGATTTGGCCAGAACTTGATTACAATCTTCCGCTTTTCTCCAGGAGCAAGTTTGCCCTGCGTTGTATCGAACTTGAAGACACTTTGCGAGCAGTCGATCTTTAACTGGTAGACAGTGGTAGCAGCTGATTGGTTGGTTATCTCTAAGGTTCGAGTAGCAGACTCCCCAACATTTATAAGTGAAAAATCAACCATCGATGAGGAAAGGGATACAGCAGGTCCTGCAAGGGACGCAGAGACAATGGTGAGAAAGAGTCATGGAAGCCTGAGGGGCAAAGGGTCAGGCTTCACAGCCAAAGGTTTTCGGGCAGCTCATAACAAGACTAAAACTACCAAAATGGTTTTAGACGTCTCTGGAGTACAGCGGCTTATTCTAACACTTTTGGAATTGGGAATTGGCCATTTAGCATATCTGCTGAGCCTGAGTCTTGTTTCTAGAGCTGTGGAAGGTAAGAATTATGTGAGAAAGTCACACTGAGAGAGGAAGCTTGGCATGGCCAGAGGGCTTGAGCCGAAGGTCTAATGAGCCTACACCATACACAGAAACTATCCTAAGATTGAGCTATCCTGCTTTCACTATATGCCCGTGGTTTCGATATTTGTGAGTTGAAATCATTGACAATTGACATCGACAGCAAATGGAAATGCTTAACAATTGTAGCCCGCCTTCATATATTTTATTGAAGAACTCGCATCATTATCTTACCCGCGCATCTTCCTATAGTCTTGATGGTCATCTTGCTGATATCACTGATGGATGATATGTAGAAATAGTCTATGCTGACGGCATCCACATTAATTGGAGTGAAATGAACCTGTAACACGCATGACTGCGAATGAGGTGATGACCTTCATTGTTTGACTTCATCCTTTACAAAAAGTTAAACCGGACCAAAATATGGTGTACTAAAAGGTTGATATTTGAGTAGAGGCTAAATTTCTTGCAGAACATCAATTGAGCCAGTTCAAAATCTTAACACACACACGCACGCACGCGCACGCACACACACACGCGCGCGCACGCACACACACAAAGAACGCCTAAACATTTTAACTTTGAACAGAATATCGCATAAATTCCATCACTGTTTAAGTCAAACTATGACCAAAATGATCAGGGCTTATTGACTGATAACCTTTCCTAGATAGAAGTTTTTTCCAAACACTGGTTTGATGAAGTAATGAGAGAGATACATACAGCCACTTTGTGAGAGCCTCTAGGAGGGATTGTAGTGTGAGTCGTCTGACAAGAAAAGGCTGTATCCACTGCAGATAAACTGGTTGGCTGCTCTATTCTACACTTGGCTTCAACCTCAAAAAGAGTGTAACAAACTGTAAATGACTCATCTCTGATGACATCTATGAAATTATTAGGAGATTGGGGGTGTATGTAGTAGGTAGTCCCAAACTTGATATTTAAGACAGCAAATAAGAGACAATGAACTTCAATGCCCGGTCCATAGCTCAATGCCATAATCTGTTGCTCCAACTGCGGACCACATTGATAGCCTAGCTATCCGGGAAATCATTACGGTTATAAAATCTATATGTTTGCGGTCAGTAGAAAATCAAAGAATCATTGAGTTAAGGTTAAGAAAGTTGAGGCAACTCTATGAAAAAAAATGGTTCAACACGAGATATCTAGCATATGAATGGCTATATAAGTCACTTACATCGGACTGGTTGAAGATCTCGATGATCTTGTTGGAAGAGGTTCCGATTGGAACCTGACCATAGTCAATGCAAGCCTCAGTGTACCTACTGAAAGGCTTGTTAGCACATGCTATGAGAATATGTGGAAACTTGGCGATTCCCTCCAAGGCTGTGGTGACAACATTTTCATTATTATGTCCATGCAAGCACTTCGCTTCACATTGGTAGACCAGGGCAGCCTAGGAGTAGAAATGACAAATTCGAACAGTCATTATCACTTACAGCGTAGTGGTTGCTAACCCGTGGATCAGAGTTCATATCCTGACCTCTCATGTTAGTTTTTAATAATGGTATGTCATAGATAGATAATGTAGGTTGCTTACCGTGGGTCTAAAGTATACAGTGAGGTTCATTGAGCTGTGGGGCTGTAGGATGCCCTGGGAGGGCTCAATAAAGAATGGCTCCTCCACATCCCAAGAGAATGGAGTGACCAGCTCGCTATCAAAATAAAATTTAATTAAATTTAAAACCACATTAGATGGCCTGTCACATGATAGCAAATTTGCAAACTTGCGATTTTGAGATGGGTTAATCGCAAATTGAACTATATTCGCAATTTGTGTTCTTAGCCACATGATTATGATCACTATTCACAGACTCATTGATATGAATAGATGGATCGGCTATTGCCGATATCCGGAACAGGCGAACAGACTGAACGCTTACATCATCAACAAACATAAAATGCATAGGAACCTCTACAGTTATGTTGAGAGTTGTCATACCTTTATGCTAAAGGGTAAAGAACTCCACAATAGCCTGACAACGCCGGGGAAAATGACGAGCGCCGGAACAGCTATTTTAAAAGAACAGGCTGATGCCCAATGAAGTTGTTCCGTTTTGATGATATAAGGACCCCTTGATACTGCGCGAGCTGCGAGCCTTGTTAGGACGCGGATTGATTGCTGATCCATATATTTATAACAATGCACAACCTACTAAGGGTTTACCGAGGTCACATGACTGCGGCCAATGAGACTGCATAGTTGGCGCTATACCGAGATTTTATTTCCTGTCAAACTGTCATTGGGAATCGTGCATAGAGGTTTAACTCGTAATCAGACTCAATTAGCCGCTTCTCGCAGGTAAATTCAGTCATATTTTATTTTATAATGGCCTCTGATGCTCTGGTTTTCATGTATTGTGATTATTTCTTGCTCTGTGATGATGGCGGCTCCCAAACTGGCTCAGATAAAATTCAAGTCAGACGTAGTCGGCTAGTCCGAATTTCTAATTTGTAGACTTCGAATTCCCATGGGCTATAGAAGTAATTGAAACAATCAGCGAGTACAGCAAAATTTGTGATTTTATTGAGCATGCTAGAACTGCCAGTTTCTTGCCAAAAAGCTTTTGCAAATTCACAAAGCGATTTTTCACGTCATGCTATTCACAAAATTTTCGCGATTTTTTTTCCCCCCGCAAATTCCCCATCTTGTTGAGCACCCGCTGTAAGAATAAGCTCCTCACACAATTCCCAGCTTCTACCGCTCGATCAAGTCACATGATTTGGAGGCCAAAGGGATGGTCAAGAGCCTGAATAGAAAAACAACCAAAGGATATGGAGTTATGCGTAGTCTCATCGTCTTCACCATACAGTTTCTAATCGTTCTTCTTACCTGTTATTATGAATGGTGAAGTTGAGGTGGGTCTCATCTTTTACAGCACACTTTGGTATGAACAGGTCCTCAGGTACAGTCACATCAAAGACAGGCAGAACCGCTTTGATTGGTATGGAAAACTGTCCATCCTAAAACAAATCAACAGATTGCCAAAAGTAGAAAGTGGCATCCACCTTTCAATGATCATATCAAGTGTCGAAGGAATACAAGGAGTTGGTAGGTACATTTGGTTGGGTTGATATGGGTTTATAGCCGTAACATAGACTTACCTTAGAATTGAAGTATATCTGGTCTTCGTAAATGTTTTTCTCCAGAGGTCTGAACGTAACAGGCAGCACAAAGCTTGTTCCAGCACTTAATGTGATCTGCTTGGGATATAATGTCGAGAAAAATCTTGAGCTTGGCGAACTAAAACAAAATTATGGTTATGTTTATGAACTAAAAATCGATCTCTGCCACAAAGGCTCAACTCTAATGCGGTAAATACAGACCATGCATCTATGCAATCATTCAAACCGGCTAGGACTTGGGATAGCTAGAAAAAGAGCACTTGGGTCAAGATTAAAAGGTCTTAGGTTCAAGCCCTAGGCTGCCATTGTGAGCATAAGATCCTCCTCACATAAATTCTATAGTCCCTTATGCTACAAAACAAGTTCCAGGTTACCGGCGGTCCAGTAAATAGAATGGCCACATCTCCGCAAATAAAAGAATAAAAATAATTTTGGTCAGCTAGACTCTGTATTTCACTTGAATATACTGGAAGTGAATCCGGAACATAACTGGCATGTTTTAACTGTGCTTTCTGTGATAGTAATGCCACCAGCTACCAATATAGACTGATAGTCATGCAGAGGCAGCAGCGGGTTACTCACTTGTATGTTAGCTTCTGAGTTTTCACCTTGACATTCTTTAGAACAATGTTTTTTGTGTACTCTTTACCAGGTTCCCAACCTTGATACGTGATTGCTGGTATTGTTTCGATACCATTGTGATTGACTTTACTTTGAGGCATGATCTCTATAACTGCCGGCATACTGCAGAGCCTACAAACAGAGGAGCTCGTTCATAAATCTGAGGGCATCTCAACAATTTTGATACTACCATGTCGGTGAACACCGTATAATAAACACATGACAAGAAGGGGTAGTCAGAAACTATGTACACCGTACCCTGTACCCCAGTACCTCGGGAACTATGTACCCCATACTCTCGAAACCAGGTACCCCATACACTCGGAACCATGCACTCTGTACTCCTAACTCGAAACCATGTACCATGTACCCTCAAAACCCTGCACTTCGACTGGAAATTTGACAAAAAAAGTGGAATAACCCATCAATGTTTAACAAATAAGATTAAACTCTTGAATTTCAGCATAAAAACTATGCGTATTCTTTTCACTTTCAATACCCAGGTTGAGACATGCTGACATGGTATTCTAATGTGCAAAAACGTTGGTGAAGTGAAGTGATGAAAGTGATGGAATTCATTCAGTACACTGTGCCTTAAATTGAATGTTGAAAGGGAAACACAAAGCTGGTTCTATAGTTTGTCTCTTTCAGGTTGTGTTACACTGAAAACACAAGGTTTTAGTTTAATTTTTAAACATTATCCGGGTTACTCCACACTTTTGTCAAATTACTGACGGAAGTACATGGTAGCTCAGGTACTGGGTACATAGTTTCGAGCTTGGGGTACATAGTGCATGGCTTCGAGGGTACGCAGTACATGATTTCGGAGGTACTGGGGTACAGGGTACGGGTACATAGTTTCTCACTACCTCGACAAGAAGTACTTCAGCTCTTACCCGTAAGCGATGTAATTGTAAATATAAGCGTGGTTGAGGAGATAGTGAAATTGGTGGGGTGATTGTCAGGCATGGCAGCCAGTCTCTGCTAGTACTCAGTGGATCATGAAAATTGCTCTGAACCTCAGTCGACCTAGGCAATCGCAATGACTCAGTCAGTTACTCACTCAGTCACTGTTTAAAATGTTTTACAGTAACTCAATGCTGCACATACTCTCACACTGGGAAGTCAAATCACCAATCTGTACTCAAGTCCCGAGCACGCAAAACTCACCTAACCAGGTAGCACGCTATCGAGACTAGCTGTGATGTTTGGTTGTGAATTCACGAATCAGAACATACTTTATCTTCGATGCTTCAGCTGGACAACGATAACACGGCCATGATGTCAACAAAATGGCGACTGTTGCTAGGCAAACCCTCGACGATTAAACTGTATATTTAAATAGCTGAACATCAACGTCAATTTTGACTGAGCTTCGTCAGTAAACATTATTTTATGAACTTTATTATATATTATCATATGATAAAACTCAGAAATTCAACTGCAAAGATTAAGAAAAAGTACATGTAGCGTACCCACTTAGCGTCACGAAAACCACGAAACCCTATGGGTGGCTTGTTTATCACTTTTCAATCAGCTGTTAGGCGCAGTGGCAGTTTTAGCGGCGGTTGTAGCGGTCGGTGTAGTCGTGTTCGGTGACCTATGTGGAGGAATTATGATTTCTTAAACCATCATTAATTTCATTTGTCGGTGAGTACTTCAGAAGGGGGTCGACTTTCACTAAATTCAGTCTATGCTACTCTGTCAGTGTCAATCTATCTTATCTATGAATGATTGATGAATGAATGATACTTATTCCATCATCTATCCTATGCGTTTCAATCCTGGAAAACCAAACTGAGACTGAGAGTTTGAAGCACGAAACGAAAGTGTTCTGTTAGGTTACTCAGTAAGCTACTGTCTGTCACTTACGTTACTGATACATTTATTTACTGACTCCGTCGGGTCAATAATAACTCACAGTCAATGACGGACTGAGTTACTCTCAGTCTCAGTTCTTCTTGACGCGACGGATTGACTGATCACTCACAGTCTGTGAGTCACAGCTACTTTCCCAGGTTGGACATCAACCTAAACTCAACGGTGAGTCGCATCTGAATTGGTTCAACTGATTGGGTCACCAATCCGGTTAGAAGAAAAACAGGTTCCAATTCACACCATTGATTTGAACAAGTGAAGTTCATTGACACCAAGATAAACACCCAATAGCTTTTCTTTTGGTTCATCTTGCGCAATCCACCAAAGAGCTCAGCCTGGCTGTATTTTCATTGCTAGATCTTCTAGTTCCTTCCCTCCAAACACCCACCCCTTATCTTACAGAAATTAGTATAAACATGACCCTGTTGCAGACTTCTCGTTGGAGTTTAAAATGTCTGGTGGACAGGCAGGTAAAGCTATCAGACTGCTGAATAAATGTCTATGGCAAGGCGGAGCTGATGACATCTATAGAGCCTCATACAGGCAATGTCTACGAACGAAAGCATCTACCAGAATGCTACATGCCAGCACAGCAGATGTTAGGTCTGTCCATTTTAAATAGTATGTATAGCTAGGCTATATAAATATCCTGATTCAGGTCATGCGTGTAAAATTATGGCCTACCCCTGTTCCTGATGTTCATTCGCTGGTCATTATCAGGCTCTTGTATAAAAGTAGAACTTGACTGTTCCAATCGTGAGTTTTCTCAAAATCAGAAACAAATCTCATATAATGTATAGTTTTTTTTACAGGCGAAGACAGCCATCATCTAACCCTATGTTGAATGGTGTTTCCATGCTTCAGTGGTTCTTTGATGAGGTATGTTGCCCCGGAACTGTCATGGATAACAATGAAGAAAGTTAGTTCGTTACAAGTCAATAGCGTTGTAAAATTGGTTGACTCACTAGTCCTGTTTTATCGGAAATTATATATGCAAAGGATAATTATTCATGGAAGTATCAATATTTAGATCATAGAAAAGTACAATGAACCTTTTTGCATTTAAATGTATCTTAATTTTTAGTGGATGTACACTTTACATTAACCAACCTTCCACTCGTGGGATAAAATTAGAACCCAAAATTCCCTAATGCAAAAAATCTCCATCATATGTGTACTCAATTCAGAGGCATATCCAGTTGATGGGTCAATGGAATCTAGGTTTCAGTAAGCTCCAATAAAAGTATTCACTACACCCACCCAATCTCAAGAGTGAGTCATTGGCTTAGTGACTAGTGTACGGGGCTCCCAATCAGTGGTCCCTGGTTCAACTACCGATTTAGGCGCCACCTTGTGGTTTTTCTCAGCAGATTTGGATGAAGTTAAATAAAGGTGGCATACCCTATTGGGTTTGCGGGTGCAAACAGAAAATCCCTCAAGGATGCACCCTTGGAAACGTTCAGTCAATGGCTCACCAGGCCAGTTTATGCATATCCCCCTGGCACTGGTGAGGATAGGAAAGAATAGTATTTTCTAAGTCTTTTTTTGGTTTGGAGGACAAAATTTCTCTGAATTGTGGTGTTGCTGTTCCCTATTATCAACATAACTATTTTATAGGTACGTCCTGATCAGAGAGAAGTTCGCTACTGGATGAAATATTTTAGTCAAGCCACCGATCCCTCCAAACCATTCGCAGTTATACAGATATGTGAAGATGTATTCGCACAGGAGGAGTTAGATAAGGTAGGTAGTAATGATAATATACAGATATGTGAAGATGTATTCGCACAGGAGGGGTTAGGTAAGGTAGGTAGTAGCGATAGTATACATATATGTGAAGATGTATTCGCACAGGAGGAGTTAGATAAGGTAGGTAGTAATGATAATATACAGATATGTGAAGATGTATTCGCACAGGAGGAGTTAGATAAGGTAGGTAGTAACGATAGTATACAGATATGTGAAGATGTATTCGCACAGGAGGAATTAGATAAGGTAGGTAGTAACGATAGTCAAGCGAATCACGTATTTTCCTGTTTTCCTGTACGGCGCCTTCGCTGTTAGTGTGAAGCTGCCGGGTTAAATACCAGTTAGATCAGCATAGACTACCATGAGCGGGTCGGTATCAATTTGAGACTTGTTTCCGTTTAAAGCTCATTTTCACAACGGTAACCTGTCATGACCAAGATTCGAACCTAGATTTTCATGACTAGGAGCCCAGCTCTACCAGTGAGCTACTTTTCTGCCCCCACCCCTGTATGATATGCAGCTCGATGGCTTTGGGAGGGCATGATGTAATAAGTAATGATGTTAGGACAGTTTTCCATAACTGCACTTTTCTTATGTATTCATATAGATAGCTAAAGACAATGGTGAGAAGAAAAGAACAATATTGGAGACGTTATCTCTCAGCATGTATTTCTTGCAGCAGAATAAGATGAATACGGTTCTTCTGGTTGGGTCGAGTGAGAAGAGTCAAAACCATGCTCACGCTAAGGTGAGATTAAACGCTATAAACCAGTATGAGCCAGCTAAAAGAAATATGGCGACCGGAAATAGCTCGCATGGGCGATATCGTAATCTCTTTGCAGTTGTTGGTGTCTCTTTGAAACAGCGTCCGAAGCTATATTGTTTTTAGTGCTCAAAGAACGATCCAAAAGAACGTTCTTCAGCGCCCTTTTGCAATTATTGCAGGTCCGACCTGCAATAATCGCAAAAGAACGTTCTTGCTAGCCGCTTTTGGTGTTAGCTTTTGCTTTGCCCGGAGAATGATCGAGCTTACAAAGAATGTTCCTGGTTTGAACCGACAATTAGTCAGGCACATGTTATTGACCAAGATGGGTGTCACATATAAGTTCTCATTTACTTATTTTAGCCTATATTATTGGTCTTGTTCTAGTCATTTTCTCATCATATCCCACACACCACCCTCCTCTCTGCTCATCCTCTCACTAACCACCCTAGCAATCCCCCATGTATCTTTGTCACAAATGTATCACATATATGGCTGTAATTTTTGGTTGAGTTGTAGAGTGTACCAACTATTGCGTGCTCCAGGGATAAATACTTTTTTGTATTGACTCCCCTGCTTGGGTTTTTTTCAGTACGAGTATAGGCATATTTTTACGATTTTTGATCAGAATGCTATGTACTTCAAATGTTTTTAAAACCCGCCACATTGGCAATCCAGCAACCCATTTTTAGATAACAACAGGGTTATAGGCAACTGCAGTGAAAACATCGTAACACTTCGTGCGTGTCCGTCACTGACAGATCGCCATCGACTTTCGCTTCGCCCAGTCTTGTCTCCGCGATCACGCCCAAAAATATGAGTCATCCATGAGATCAAGTCATCGAGGCTGCATAATGTTTCTATCCTGCTTAAATGTTGGTTGTCTAATGTGGACATGCGGGTAGATAAAACTCTGTTGGTTCAAGGCTTTTACCTGTAAGATAACCAGACTGAATAAGGCCAGGGAATGTGATGTGATGAAAAATCAGTCATCTTGTTTTGTTGAAGTATTAGTCTAAACTGGCACCTCATTACAGTTTACAAGTACCCTGTTTGTTTCAATCTCGCTAGACATTGGCCTCGATCAAATATGGATTTAGCATTACATTCAATTATATTACATAACATTTTGAATAGCTTGTTTTCGTGATTTTCTTCTCAAGGCCAGGTGTACTGACTGGTTCAGCAAGTAATGTGTAGTGTTGTGGGTTCTCTACTTGACTGTCCAAAGGTACATGTGATGATAAGTGTTGGTGTATGCACAAAGGCAGAGAATATAAACGTGGAATTTGTGTCTACGTGCATCATTTTTAAATCTGAAAGCTAACATTTGTGAACGGCGAAAGTGAGATGACGTGAAAGCCTCTAGAATAATAACCAAAGTTAGGTGTTTTCTTAGGCCTTGTGGTTTAAATGTGCTGAAAAAGATGCCTTCTAGGCCAGTGAAAAAATGTCATTTTTGCTCTTGACCTTGGTCTGTGCATCAGTTGGCTGTTCAGTTCAGTCTAAAACCTCCACTTTAACCGGCACCTTTCCCAATACGAAGTGGTTGATCTCGTGTTGAAGCCCTCAGGCTGAAACAATACTCAAACACTCATAAACCAATGATCAATTGCACAATATTCTGTGCTAGCAATATGACATTCAGGTTTAGACGTGACTCTTTCCTGCTGAACCATTTGTGAATAAACCCAGAGTCATTACAGCCAGGTCACTTTCTGCATTTTCTGACAATAAGTTGAGTTAGTGGCTAGTGCAGTAGGGTCCCTGGTCCCTATTTGTGCACCACTCGCTTATTTCGCCTCAAGGAATAACCCATGGTGTTACCTTTTCTATGGGAGATATCGAGGACCGATCTGGAATCATGCGAGCCACAATAAGACAAGACAGGGTCATCTTGTTTTATGGGGCATCACCAAGCCAATAGCTTGTTTGCAGGATGGTCTATGTTTTGTCCCATAGAGTACTCTGAGTGTGCCTTTTTATTCAATGTTTCGATCCAAATCCAATGAGGGAGAAAGCCCGAAGTGACGCACAAACTTGAAATAACACCGGGGTTGTGTGATCTAAAGCCCAATGTGCCACCCACTTAGCCACCGGTTCTCCACTTCGCAATGATATTACCCATGCAAATATAAATGATCTTTAATTTGTAGAGGATCCGTAAAGAGATTTATGCTAATATTAAAAATCTAGTGGATAAACTGGAGGAGAGCGGTACTAAATCTAGTCCCATATTCGATGGAGGCCATATCTTCAACACAAGTGACAAAAATGAGTACGCACCATTGAATGTTTTCGTACAAGCTTAAATACTCCTGAATGACCTCGCGCCAGCAGCCTCTCCTTGATCAGGTTCTGTGTCAAACTTTTTTACTAATTAGGATTGTGAGTAAACTGTGACATTTCAGAGCGATTGAATCATGGAAATCACCAAAAGAGTGAAAAAGTGGAGTCAGATGCTTTTAATTGGTCCCTTCGGTTGACATGGCATACTTCGGTTGACTGACCCCTAATAGCCTAGGCAAACTCATTTGGTGTATTCGCGTGCCCGCTACCAAAGATTTTAAACGCGAACACACAGTCACGGTGAGGAAGCGCAGTTGAGTTCAGGATGGATTTTGATCGGATCAGAGTTGTCTTCTGTCGACTTTAACTCATCGGTTAGAGCCAAACAATCATTTGCAATTTGTTAATGTAATGTAGTAATCAAGTCTCTTTGTGGTAACCTTGATATTTGCCCAAACTACTAGGCTAATGCCTACTTTCGGTCGCGGAATTCTGTTCGCGTGCTTTTGGTCGCAGATCGCGACCGAAAGTGAAAGATGCTTTTTCTGATCGCGCTTTAACCCGCTTTTCAGTCGCGCTCTTGAGCAGTTTAGCAGATTTCGCGACCGAAATCCATTTTGGTCACGAAAAAGCTGAGCACGCAAACGCACGTATTATTGTTTAAAACAAAGTGCATACATCTGCATCGCACTGATTTGTAGTATTGATACAGCAGGCTGTACTGATTTACAAGCTCCTGATGATTACCCACGGAGGTGATGGGTGGTTTGTGGTCATAGATTGATAGGTCTCATATGTGGTACTCTCTGCTCACCTTCTGTTGATTATACTGTGTTGGTTTCAGAATCCACTCTATGAACACAGATCAGATTGATTGGTTGATCAGTCATATGAACATTCCTGTGATTGGGTGCATTGGTGAGAGCAGTGAGGGCCAACTAGCTCCCGTGTCACTCGATGAGGCCCATCTCAAGCTATCTGAATATACTACACCACTCAAAGTTCTGCTTCTCAACTCGGCTGGTGGCATCACTGATGAGAATGGCCAGGTAATGGCTCTACTGCCCGACATCCTCTATTGAGTGCTCCATCATCTGAAAATGGGCCTCCTCCTCTTCCTTTAGTAAGACTATGTGCCCGACCTCGTCTATGGAAGTTTTACCTCACAAATTCCTGTGTGGATGGCTGCTATGATATGGAAGACACATGACTGCCTCTAATGGGGGGGGGTCCGTTGTGACCCTACCTCTAGAAGCCTCCGCAGGTCTGATTCTTCTACTGAGAGTTCCACGTTGTATGTCTCTGCGAGATTTTCTCATCTATTGCTGTGCTCAAGCAATAAATTCTTTCTAGTAATTGGTATCAATAGATAATGAAATAATCCCACACTTTTTTCTGACTATGTGTCTCATTTTATTTAGTATTTCCGTTTCAAGGATTGGTTACACATGGTAGCACAACTCCCAACCAGTTGCATTTGGGTGATTTGTGCGTCATTTTCAGATTTCATCATGTCTCTCAGCCTTGGAATTCGTTGCATACTAGCTTGTCAAGGTGAACCTTTCCTTAGAGCTGAATAGAATCGTAATGAACAGGGTCATTGGACCACTTTCTATTGTAGAGAATCACGACAGTGTTTTTACCGAAAGCGGCAGAACTGAAGAAGTTTGTGAATCAACCTTGGTGGTCACCTGAGACAGAGAACAGGGTCAGTGATCATGTTGTTTTACATGGATGGTGGTATCACTAAGCCAATGGCTTGCTTTCAGAATTATCCATGGTTTGCCTCGTATATTTAATGTCACAATCCTATTCCAATGAGGGAGAGAGCACCTTGAGATGCACAATCTTGGAATCAAACCTGGGTCACCCACTTAGCCTTTTCATGCTAATGACCACATAAAAATAATGCCTGCTTACCGGATTCTATGATTGATACCTCACCAGGATGCCAATGACTGTACAGTTTCAGGTCTCCAAATCTCCTGAACTGATCTCTTAAAACCATAGAAAGACCTAGATAATAAACCAGTTTTGGCTAATGACTCTAAAAGATGTCTCTACTTTCACTCATGTGGCTGACTACTAGAGGGCGCAATCTCAGTCTGAAAAAAACCTCAGGTTTCCAACCTTTCATAAATTGCCAAACAGTAGACCTGGCTAGTGTCCTTAATTTTCAGTAAATATGAGAGGACCTGAGTTGATTGTTTCCAAGATAGGCCAGCATCTTCAGTTTGTCTAAGAATGTAAACTCAACACTCCTAAAGTTCATCAAGATCATATTTTGCCATTTTGTAGGGGTTCTAACGCTTAGAGCCTTTCCTATCATCGTTGCATGCGCAGTGATATTGGCCAGTTTATTGCGCAGTTGAATTCTGATCAAAATATTTTCTACCATCACTGCACAAATGCACATGCTACGATGACTGGAAAAAGCTCTGAGTGCAAAAAACCCTATTAAAAGCTAGAACATGGCTGTGACAGTCATGAAATGGCCTGACTGCCTTACCTTGGTAGGTGATAACGACGTTTGGCACTTCCGTTTACAGTTGACTAGAATTTCATAAGTTCACATTTGGGCCTCTATATATGCATATAGAAACCCTAAAAATCTCCAGCGGACTAAAGTTGCCTTCAGACTATGCCGATTATCGACCCGATAATCGGTGTAGTCTGAAGGCAACTTAACCCTTAGTGGCTGGCATCTCTACATAAAGCTTCCAGTAACAAATCACATCATTTTATATTTGTTTCTACATAATTATGTGCTTATCTATGTGTACCATCAACCTTTGGCATGTTTTAAAGTTGTGCCAAACTATTATAGTCAGCAAAGTTGAAAACTGCCATGGCTTCTTGCTGCTGGTAGTCAAACCAATGGGTTCTCACAGTTTAAAGTTGATTCAATCTGTTTGCCAATGTTTTCGCATTGTGATTGTTTTAGCATCGGACCGTGTATACCACTTCCACATGCCAAACTTGGTGGTACTAACTTGGAGATAGGCCCTTGCTGTGTAAACTTTTCAGTTTAGCAGCAGAATGGCGGACATGGAAGCCCCTCCAGGGCTTTAAGGTTTACGTGACTGTCAGTTAGAGGCCTGGCTATTGGGGGCTATACAAGTAGTCTGTTGGTTGGTTGAAAAGTTTTCATGGGAAGTGCCTATCTCCTGGTCAGTACCAGTGAGGTTTGCCTATGGTAGTGGTGTACACTATCTGATACTAAAAGAACCACAGTGCAAAAACATATGCAAACAGATTACAGGCACTTTTATACGAGCAAGGTTTTCAGCGAGTCGGCTGAAAACTCGGCTGAAAACAAGGGCTGTAGAGAAATGGCCCCCTTTTTAAGCATTTCAAGCGCTCTATCGGAAAACTCTTTTCAAGCTATTCTGTCGCCCGAAACTATACGCCCTAGTGAGATTCTATTCAATCAGCCAATCAAAGGTCATCTTTGAACCCCGTGACAAAACTGCAGTACTAGCCGCGGTAAATGGCAATGAGTCAACGGTAAGATTTACTCTCGATGGTTATTAACTACATTTGCTGAAATAATTAGGGAGTTTAGATTGCCTTATCATTTATTTTCTTCCCCTCAATTTTAACTAGGTCAGCCAATAGTTGCCCTTTTTTGAATCTCTGACAGGACTCTGGCGTCTCCTATAAACGCAAATATCGCCCGATGTAGCTTGCCTGAAAACTCGATTCTTCTATAAAAGCGACTTAAGTCAAATTTGAACTGCAGAAACTCATTGGTTTGACCACCAGCAGCGGTCGTTTTCAACTTTCCCCGACTATGGTGAAAAAAGCTCATCTTGGTGCAATTTTAAGTAATTATGCATCGTGTAACGCTGTCACTTTCAAGGTTTGAATGATTGATGCTGTTATTGTCATGGGAATAGCCTGAGAACATTTCGGTCACTCCTTAGTCTGAAAACAGTTCATACTAATGAGTTAATGATCTATTTATCTTATAGTTTCAAAAAGTCTGTGAGATTCTAAATGTCCTGCCCAAGCAGAGTTCGTATGTAATCACATCAGCTTCTGACCTGCTGACAGAGCTGCTTACTCAAAGAGGTTGGCATTTCTCCCCATATATCTTTTATCTGTGGGGTGAACATGGTAAACACAGCTCGTAGATTAGCTTGAACTGCTGCATCATAATGCCTGAGAAGATGTTAGCTAGTGGATTGAGTCTTTTTACTTAGATGGAGTGGCCCAACGCGCCCAGCTATTGACTCGGCGTGAGTATCACCGCCCCGTTCAAGTATTTAAATCAACTAACAAATTCATAGGCATAGGTCTAATAACTTACATGTAACTGCGTGTCCAGTTTACCTCCTGATCTCTATACATGTATGAGTTTATTCTGCTGCATCTTAGGTTTGTAATGCAGCATTTGTGATAATACTCGGAGTTGTGCATACAATGAATAAAGCTGCTCCATAGTAGTATGTGTATTGGGATCAGGCCTTGAGTATCCTTGATGAATGTTATAACTACATACACTTGTACAAGTTGGTGTACAGCCGCTTGTCTCCTCTGTGTATGCACTGGGGGTCATGGTAGGATAAACATGCACATAAAAGCAAGGCTAAATGCACCATTCTCAGCTGCACACATATGGTGGGGTAACTCGTGAACATCTATCATTTTTAGGTGTGGGCACCATGTTCAAAAAGGTCGTGCCAGTAACTAAATACACAAGTTTAGAAGAAACCGTCACCACTGGTGAAATGATGGGCAAAAAGCTCAAAGATATCCTGCCCACCTTACTCGAGAGGTGAGTAATCCCTTCCCAAATCACACCATTGTGTAGCAGGCATGGTGATTTCATCACTACCTGTCTATAACCTACAATTCCAGTTAGCTCTGCCAAGACACAGAATGGAGAGAGCATACATCTGTGGTGTTGTTGGCTATCGAATGCTTTTGTCCAGTTTTCCCCATATCTGCGGTGTTTGCATACCTCACAGGTCATGTCCATGATGGATGGAGGAATGATTGAGTGCTGGATGTCAGTCGTAAAACTGGTAGCCATATTGCACAACAATGAACATATTTTGTAGAGTGCGACCTAGCCAGTCTAGTGGTGATACGCCCCGACCGTAATTTACTTACAATAAGTGCACTCCGTGTTCATGCTGTTCTTTGCTTGTCTCAGCTTTTCTTCCGATTAATTTACGCATCAAGATTGCTCGAGAAGTAGTACGGATTCCCATGCACGAACCCTTTCTGTTTGTAGCACATTTGAGCAAATGTTGTCAAATGATTACTGGCACGAAATGCCTTCTCGTCTTCACGCCATTTACCTAACGGAAGATCTCAAGTCATGCGCCATCGTCTTCAACGTACCCGATTCTCCCACCTTGTTCTATCTCGATAAATTTGCTGTCTCAAAGGGCGAGAGGGGCAATTTCAACACGGAGGTTCTGTGGCAGCAACTAAAGCATGACTATGATCAGCTGTTCTGGCGCTCCAGGCATAATAATGTCATTAACAGTTGGTAAGTCTGGGTTTTTTTTCATAGGCCTATATCTATGCAAATGTTAGTTGTAGTGTGGAATCACAAAATACTGAAGAAGCTTTCAATATTTGTTATTTGTGAGAAAGGAAATTGCAGGTCCTTCTTGTGTCTTGTTTCGTTTTACCAGTTTATTATGTAACCCGGTTAATTTACTTCTTCTTTCTAACCCTGACCATTGTCAGGGTTATGCAAAAATTGGCCTGCTGAGTCATTCACTGAGCATTACGAGATTTTCTGTTTTCAACCACAAACCCGATTCATAAGGTAACCCTGTGATTGGGCCCCTTTATTTAACGTCATGATCCCAACCAGACAGTGTGAAACACAAAATGGTACTTACATCGGGAGATGGATCAGAGACACCTGATTTGAAGCCAATGGCCACCACATCACCCCAGTTGGATTGATAGGCTGTTCGATGCATTCTCTCACAGTTTTAGTTACTCTCCAATTTTGCGCTAGCTCCAGGCCTGTCAGTAGACTGACCCTTTCTAATCCATCCCCTTATCTTTTCATCTATTATACTTCACTATGGTTGGCTGATTTAGTACCCTTTGGCTTCCTATTCCAGGTATGAAGCCCGCAGTGATGGCACTATAAAGATGGGATTCTATCATCTGTTCTGGTGAGTGATACCGGGATCAGATGGGCGTATGTGGTCTGGCGAATCTAACTTTCCATGGTCTAATCACATGCACTCAGTATCAAAGTAATGATACTAGAGCAAACTATTTCATGCCTGTCGCTTTTGGGTGGTCGGCTAATGTGTTGGTAGATGACACCTCTCCAATGAGAAGCACTATATGCACCATTGACCATTTGATACTGCTATCAGTAATCGGTATCAGAACCCTGGATTCTGACCTTCTTTCTAATTGATTGGATAGAATAGGTGCATTCGCGTGCTCATGACTGAAATTTTAGGTTAAATTTCAGTTGCGAACACTCGGTCGCGACGAGGAAACGCTGTTGAGTTCAGGATGGACTTTGATCGGATCAGAGTTGTCCTCTCTCAACTTTAGCTCCTCGGTTAGAACCGAACGATCGTTCGCAATTCGTTCTTTCAACATAGTAATCAAGCCTCTTCGTGGTAACCTTGAAATTCGCCTGAACTACCGGGCTAACGCCTACTTTCGGTCGCTAAATTCTGTTAGCGTGGTTCGGTCGCGAACCGCGACCGAAAGTGAAAGATGCTTTTTTGGATCACGCTTTTCACTCGCGTTCTTGCGCAATTTAGCAGATTTCGCGACCGAAATGAATTTCGGTCGAGAAAACCCGAGCACGCGAATGCACCTAATGTCTAATTTCCGTGGACCTTAATGTAAAGAAGAACTTTGTTGGTGCGGTCTTGACTAAGCTATTCACATACAATAGATTTATGAAATTAAAATCGGTAACACTGGATATATTGTCAATGGAATCCTTGTAGGTATGGAATGGCTGGCCAGGATATAAATTTACTCATAAGGGAGTGTGAAAAACTACCAAACTCATTCATCTCTTCTGCATAGGATTCCTATCTTCATTCACAAACACCATGCCATCCATAGACATATATCTGTAATAACTTCATGTCTATGACGTTATCCTATGCCATGAAGGTTCCAATCTCCGCAGTTCACTAGCTTTGATTCATACATTCTCTCCCTGAACCATACCCTGTTGTCATTATATATTAGTTCTATCATATCTGTTGTTATTTTGTTAAACTCTCTTGTGAATGCAGAGTTGAAATATGTATGTGAAATGAGTCTTCATTGCTAGTCGGTTTTTGTAGTATACAACTGTTAAATCTGATTTTGGTGAATCTCTTGGTTCAGTCATGCATCCTTTTCCCGGCGAAGTACTATGCAATTTATTTTATTCCAAGTGGCAATAACTAAAATTAAAACATAATACAAACACAAACCATAACCTGGAGAATATACGCGTGCATTATAGTAATCCAGTGTATGATAAGTTGTGGTCTTGTTGACCGACATTTGTTTTGTGCATTAGGCCAGTTCCCTATTAAAGTTGTCCACACATTATGTTTAGGAGGCCACAAATGTATCTACTACTATATAGTAAAAAATGTTACTAGATTCCACCCCTCAGGACCGAAATTAACATACACAAGCACCTTCTCAATTCACATGTTAATGCTTTATTGAAGTTAAGTTCAAAAGCTGGTTATTTACAAAAAGGAACTGAATTCTATTTTAAAATGTCTTCATATAAGAGCAGTTGTGGCTTAGAGGCTAGAAAGTACAGTGAGTCATGGGTTCGAATCCCAGAAAAGTCTACGGTGGTGACAGGAAGGACATCCAACATTAATTCACTCCTGAGGATTCACATGGCCCTCAGGGTACCAGCTCCATGGCCCCAGACAAGGATTAGTAATATAGAGTACAAACGGAAGCAGTACTAATGATGGTGTAGTGTATATCACCTCATACGGCAGTAAATCATCACAAGGAGGATATGATTTCATCACTACGGATCTTTTCCTTGGAGTTTTTTTGTATATTGTAGGATTTAAGGTGTCTTTTGTATGACATTTGCGAATCTATTAGTGGATAGATACCTTTAATGTATAAGGCCCGCATTCTATCACATTTGAGACGCATTTGCTGAATTCTGCAGCTTGGGGATTCCCGCGCCCAGCAGGCAAATAAATCTGTAATATTCAGGATGTAAAACCCCCTGTCATAACTAAGTGCGTTTAAGTTCCAAAGAATTAAGGTGAGATATAATATGCAAAAAAAAATTGTAGACATGTATATCCCATTGTTAACCGAGTACTGCGCCCCAATGCGTCATAATCTTGCGTTACGCCAGACGCGGCATATAGGTGCATGTGACAATGACATCTCAATCAACTCAGACTTCAGTTGCAAGGAACTCTCTGTTTAAATCAATCCTGCTGTTAGCATTCCGTTTTATGCAAAAGTAGGCTTTAATTACTCAATGCTCAATTCAAAGGAATTTTGCTCATCCTCTAAAGTGGGTAGTTGTACATTCATATTGATGACCATTTCTGAGTATTCTATGAACAAAACCTTGTGATTTTCTTAGTCTTATTTCAAATTTCAAATTTCCAGTGTGATAAAAATTAATCAAGTTTGAGTTCATCCTATTGGATACCTGTGAAATTTAGTCTAAATGCGATTTAGGGAGCTCATGACAGCTATAGGATGCAAATAAAATGGAAATATCCAAACAGATGAAAAAATAAAAAGTACTTTTACAGTAAAACTAAAATTGAGCGGATGATTTCGCCACATGTTTAAAAGTAATGAGCCTTGTATTTTTGTAATGATGTCTTTCACCATGCATTTAGAACTCCACGGTATGTGGTGAACCCTTGGTTGACTGCCAAGTGATCCTCTGTATGGAATCCTGCATGCCATGTGCCTTTTTTGATGTTATCTTTTTATACCATCTCATCTACTGATTTGTAGGATCTAGTATTTGTTTGTACCAATGATCTTCTAATTTCTTTGGTTTGTACAGGGAAATCGATCCGGATAAAGATTGTACAGATTAGGGTTCCGAAGGCAACCTCATCTGCGTTCTTGCTGGAGAGGTCTGCTCTGATATTAGGTTGCGCAGACTGGCAGACAGGTTAGAGAATTAACCCTCGGCCCTGAGATAACTTCTGCACTGAAATGAAATGGGTCAGTTTTGCAGCAATTTAATCAAATCCAAAATTAAAACTAAGATTCTTTCGCACATACCCAGTCATTGAAACAGAAGGAGAGACGGCACAACCTGGATTACAGCTAATGAAGACTGATACACTGGTTTACAGAGATAAGCCACATCGTGACCTATCATTGGGCTATACATCCTGGTCTTTGGGTGAGTCTTAAAAACGCATAATTATGATGAGCTGTGCTAAGATTTTTAGATCCAGCCACAAGATAAGAACAGATCTATATCAAAATAACTGCCGAGTTTTTGTTATTCATCAAGTAGCCTAAGTTTTCCAACTATTGGCGTATATATTTCAAATGTTTTCGAAAGCTTTAAAATAGTAACCAAATGTTAGTCTACCCCATCAAGAAATATGATTTCAATTTTAATCCATCGTACTGCGAACTGAAAAAGTCTCAAGCTATCGAGGAGCTGGGTCTATCACACCTAACCAGGTTTCCAGAAAGTTTCAGACCATATTCGTTGCTAAGTGTTTAGATGAGAACAGGCTACCACATCACAACAAGGTTAGCGCATGCAGACCCTTATACACAAGTAGACATCCATTTTTGTGCCATGGTGTATAAATCATGCGTTTTCATCCACTTTTATTGAGCAATCAAAACAAAATTTATAGCAAACGAGAAAACAACAACAAGCATTAACAAATTAATTACACACCTTATGGCACAAACGGGTTGCTGGAATTTCTATTACCAAATCAGTCGATTTGAGTGCTGTTTACACAAAGAAACATTATATAAGACAGTTTTTGTTTCTACCTGCGGTAACAGTAACGGGTCAAAATATTCTTTCTTACACGTGTGCATCGTTTATTTGAGAGAGATCTTCTCGAATAGCTAACACATAAACCGAGCACTAGATGGTATTCTGTATGTTCTGGAAGGGAAGATATCTATTCTACTATAAGTACGGGCCCCAGGTACCACCCCTAAGTGCAGGATCACACTGTGAGGTCACATCTGGCCATTGAGGAGTTACCGCCGTTTTCTCATACTCCTGAAGCTTAGCCAACATATCTCTGACACGGTTTTTATTCCAAAACGCTACATTGTTACTCTCAGTTGGGTCCATTTGTATGTTGTAAAGCTGAACATCCTCTGATGAAGATACGTCGTAATTCATCTGCGAGTCTAAAATATGAGACACAGTTTAAACAAGTTTGCTATTTATTATATCAATCATGCAGCTACATAGTCTAGCTCACATGTGCCCAACCTGCGGCTCTTGAGCATAACTTTGTCGGCTCCCAATGTTCTAAAAACGCCCAACAGTCTACCCTTCCATCATCTCCAGGCACAGATAGCTGATGAACACTCGATAAATCCGAACCCAGCAAGGGGGAAAGCACTAAGTGGTGCACCAACTTGAAATTGAACCCGGGTCACCTGGTGTTACGTTCAAATACTAGAGCAGGCGTGGCTTGATGGTTAAAATATGCAAATGGTATACAGGAAGTCAGTGGTTCGAATCCCAGAAAGATGAATGTTGGTGGTGACAGAAACGATATCTGACCATGATTCCCTCCTTCTCCATGACAGGTTCTCCCTCTTTATTCTCAACCCCATACAGGAAATAATAATGCGGACTAATATGAGCGCCATGAGTACGGTCGAATATATCTCTGTTTCATCTTGGGTATAATCACTCTTACTAGCATTGATCTTAGGTCATAATAAGATCCAGGCAACTATACACTGGCACAAGTACGCTGGCCGAGTACACTGCCGTGAAATAAGCAATGCAAAATCCTGTGCATGCGATCACAGGTTCATGTGCGGCTTCTCGCGTAGGTTTGCGCCAGTGTGCTTGGGCCCTTATAGCTGTATACTTACAGCCATTTATATCTGTTGCTGGGTTTGGCACTATCCCATTGAATCTATGATCTCCGGTAAGAAGTTTCCAATCTCCCACTCTAATGGCCGCCAGCTGGCTGGTGTCAAAATGCTTACCACGATTTCCTGTACCAGTCAATGGGTCAATGTTGTAGAGGATCTCCTGAAAAAAAGAATATCTTTTTAATTCTATAAAGCCTCGAACCCTGATCCAGAGACATAGAAACAGAGATATGACACTAACGCAGATCGCGATATTACCTTCACGAGATTTGCTGGTGATTACAAAATCCAAGCTGCCATTGTATCATATACAAAATAGCCTGTTTTTAACCAAGTTTTTTTTAAAGGAAATACTGAGCCAATAGTGTGAAATATAGTCCCATCTGAAAGCTCCAAATCTACTCTATAAAAGTCGACCCTAAAAAATTAAATATTGGTGACTGTTAGGTCACAGGGACTATGTGGACACTGAGATCATGTACATAATCACATAGGGAGGATAACTCGTGGACTTCTGGTCATATTTAAGCTATCCGTGTAAAATAAAACTATCAAATCAAATCAAATCAAAACTCACATTATATACAGTATAACAGTTACTTGCCATTTTACCAATGATAATGTAGACCAATGCTTATAGATCTGTGTAGATGTCTAGATGAGATTACTAGCTTATAACTATGGTGTTTCAACTTACAAGCCATAATTCTTTGCATATGCAACCTTTTCATTTGGGAGCCTTCGTGGTTCGCATGCAGACATATCAAACAAAATCTATCATCAACACTGATTTTGGGATAGCCTTTCCATAATAAATTTTGTCTTAGGATCAGCGGATCATTACATTATACTGCCTTGCTGTACACACCTATTCAAAAGCTAGCAGTTAGTTATTCAATGATGATAAACTGGAATAGCTTACCTGTCGTGGTGATGTTGTGCCTTGGGAAATGGAAGGCCATTGGTTGAAACCATCACCTGTCGCACTATTTGCCATACCAGCTAAAGCTTGGAATGTTGGTTTCCAGTCAGTGACATATAAGAGTTCAGTATAACTAGTACCCTGACGCTGAGCAAGCAAGGGACTGGAAACCAGTCCTACTGCCTTTACCCCTGAAACAGCACACACAAAAACCATGAGTTATATGTAGAACCAGCATAGTGATGCAATTAAGGGAAGCTCTTTAGTAGCAAATATATGGAATATTTTTTACCTCCTTCATAGAAGTAGCTTTTGTTACCCCTGTAAGGGTAGTTACTAGCACCAACCCGAGACTGACCACCATTATCACTCGTGAATATGATGACAGTGTTCTCCATCATGTCAGCTTTCTCAAGCTCTGTCACTACTTCACCGATCGCGGCGTCCATGGCTGCAGAATACAAACCCTATAGCAACTCTAGTGTTCTTATGGACGTTAGACTTTGGTACGTCAGTGACCAGTTCACTAGTGCGTGAGGCTTGTGGTGGCTTGAAGGGGCTTCCCAGTCGCGAAAGGCCTGATGTCGCTTCATTTGCCAAGAATGTGGACATTTGCTGTGTAATTTGATGATATGGTACATTACTTTTTCTAGAAGAATCTGTTCGTACAAAGAGCTGAAATAACGGGCATGCCTACCGTCAGTTCAAATCTAAGGTGGAATCTTTTGAGCACATTTGGCTAGCTGACTAGCCTCACTAATGTCATAAATACCTGTGACCATAGCTGCGAATTTCCTTCTTTTCTGATCTGGAATATGTCCATAGAGATTGATATACTCATCAGGTGCCTGTAAATGATGCATGTAAATTAATGATTTCCCAGCACATAATTGGCAAAGCGCATGCTTTAAAATTAGGCAATTCCCATTTGACACTGATTTGAAGTGCGTAATGCACACAGACAATGGAGTTTGAGTGTAGTGTATGGTCGCTCAGTGAATAGTGAGGGAGGAGGAGATGAGATCAGAGGGCCCCGATTTAATTTTCATTTGGTTTTTCAGCCATATTGGTACTACAATGTTTGATAAAGGGTGAGTAATCCTGAGTAATCCTCTCTATAAAGCACACTAAAGTCAAGGGCCTTTCTGCTTCGGTTACGCTATACGCGTGTAAACGAGATGATTTGATGTCGCATACCTGTAATGGAGCATGTGGAGCAGTGTATGAAAGCCACATAAACATGGGAACGCCAGTTTTGCCATGGTTTTGGATGATAGCTTTCGCTCTGTCTGTGAAAAAGTTAGTAGAGTAGTTTCCTTTACCATCAGGATATGGCCAATTCTGATCGAACATATCAAGATACTCCGAACCCTTATATGGTCTGTAAGAACAGAGCTGATTAGACTGTAGTGTGTGTGCGCGCGCCCGCCCACGCGGGTGCGCGCAGTGTGTGTGGTTCCGTCCATGGGAATTATGTCAGTGCATGCTTAAACCCAGGATCTAACTAGTGAACGGCCTGCACGGTCCAAAGCAGACTTGGGTTATGGACCCTACATGTTTCTGATTTTTGGTTCTGTTTGAGTTCAGTGTTTCTGCTTTTCATGGGTCTTAACATAGAAAAAACCTTTGACAAATTTGCAAAGATGCAAGAACAAACTTTGTATGTTGATAGTGATCTCCTTGACCATTTAGTATCCCGCGGGATGTGGTGAACCCTCTGTTCACTGCCAGATGATTGTCTGTGTGGAATCCTGCGTGCCATTTGCCTATAGAGATAGAATGAAATTCTTGGTATTGTTTACTCCCTTTCTTTGTACCAATTGCATTACAGAATATTTGGGTTAATTTTCTGTTATGTGGGTGACAAACCCCCAACTTTCTAATCTCCTCGGTCAGTCGGTTGAAGCTATCAAATGCTGGTATAGATAGGTATCACATCTTCGGAGGCTGCGCTGGTTACATCATGGTCAGTCTTGGATCGCGACGATAAATATAGAAGGTCCAACCATAGAGTAACCTTCTCTATGGGTACACTGTTGTACATAAAAAGTCCTCTCGGGGAGATGCTGAGTCAAATAGACTCAGCAGTCCAATTTCTGCGCCATTCTTGATAGCTGTTCTGTACTGAAGACATGAAATTATCATTTTTATCTTCATATAAAATAGAGTTCTACGTAACTGGTATCAGTAAAAGCTGTAACTACTAACCTATATGATGTGTATCATAGCCAGCATCCTGTAAATCCTCAGCCAGGGTCCTTACATGAGTTGGTAAACCCATCGGACGACAAGCTACGAGATTCTTATGCTGCAGCCCCAGACGAGTGAGATATTTCCCTGCGTCCAGTAAGATAATTAAGAATTATAATTAGTGACCTATATGGCGGGTCTGTTAGCCCAAATCCTACAAATCCTCAGCCAGAGTTTTAACATGAATTGGCAGACCCGTCGGGCGACAGGGTACCAGGTTTCGATGCTGCAGTCTGAGACGAGTTAGATATCGGTCTATAATGCGCACCACAGTCATATTCCCCATTGGGAATAAACCGTAGAGGTAACGCAGATTTTGATTGGGGAGGCATTGTAGTTGAGGAGTTAAAGCACTTGCTACTGGCACTGAAGGTCCCGTTTCCAAGACGGCTAGTGGGCGCGATTTTCTTAAAAACCATTTCTGTTCACCCAGTAGGGAATGTGTGGCCGACTCTCGTCAGAGCTGGGGGAGGTGGTGAGAATGAGAAGTGGCACCCCACATCAGTTACACCGCTGTCGGCACAAGCTGGCCATTGGTTATGGAATGACCTTACCAATGGATTGAACAGTGGACCAGTATACCATTTATCATCATCCAAGATTATGTATGATTTTAATCCCTATTTAAAGCTGGGGTTGCTCGGTTTGCAACCGAGTATATTTCATGCTGAGAATCATGTAGTGTCATTTATCATGCTTCCGCGTCCAGCTTTCTACATAACTGCTTAGAGATATCAATCAGATTTGATGCAAGGACTACATGAAGAAATTGCATGGCTTCAAATCCATTGATGTTTGGCATTGATGTGGCAAAATACCTGAAAGAAACTGTACTCTGGTGGGACCACAGCGAGGGGAGACATAGTAGTTATCGAGCTCTATGCCTTTAGCAGCCAGCTGGTCAATATTAGGTGTAAGAATCTCACTGCCATGGAAGCCAACATCATTCCAGCCTAAATCATCGGCCATTACCACCAGAATGTTTGGCTTTACTCCAGGGCTTCTGCCATCTATATATGTTGGTATCATCAGCAGCAGAGCTACCAGAAACATCTGTAATGACAAGAAAACAGTTTACATATTCCTTGCCATACCCATCACAACCCCCAATCAACTAATAAAATAGAAGTACAGTGAAACTTGGATAACTCAAACTGCAGGGATCGGCCAGAAAAAAGTTTGAGTTATGAGAAGTTTGAGTTATGAGTTATGCTCTCCTTTTGCTTTGGCCATGTGGCCACCGAAGCAAGTCCACTTCGCTCTAGTGTACTTCATTTTCTGGCTAAACTTTCTAAAATTTGCGAGATTTTCTTCTCATGTGAAAAGAAAACAATGAAATTAAGCTTGTTACAGAAGAATGTAAACAGGCCTAGCCACAGAAAAGGTAATTTGATGGCACTAACCCGCAGTTTATCAGTTGAGTTAGACTAAAGGTTCGAGATATGCCCAGCAAATTACCATTATCCAGGCAGGGATCATGATTCATGAAACTTGGTTTGACTTTGAGTTAACTAAACAAGTTTTCGAGTTATCCGAAGTCGAGTTAACCGAGTTTCACTGTGTAAGGTATATAAGCCAGTACAGGCATATTGTAATGCATTATGTCACACAGGGTCCTTATGCCATTGGCACTGGCAAAACTTTTCTAAAGATTTACAACGTTTTATCAACATTGCTCTTCTCATTCAAACTAATTTTTTACAACTTATTGGAGTCTCTATCAGCATTGCACGTTAACTGGAGCGGTTCTCATATGACAACGAGGGGAAATTGGTACCATAAAAACTAAAATCATTTAAAACTATTTTGAACTTGCTGGATTCTCCATCGAAATTGCACCATGCCAAAACTCTGTATTTGAGTTGATTTCTAGAAAAATAATAATTTTATGGTTTTTACAGGGTTTTCTGTCTATGTTTGGTCTATCCCCTTGGGAGTGACTAAAACATTATTACAATCATGTCAAGTCTTTGAGTTGCAAGAACCCCTTGTCGATAGCTGATGAAGTGAAAAAGCACCTTTAAGCAGTCCCTGTTAGGATAAAGCTGGTAGGCCTATGGTCGTACTTACCACAATCATCTGTTTATATAACCGATAATGTGCTGATGATGGGACTCAGTCTATACAAACCTGAATTAGGCAATATCATGAAGTACACATTTCAAGCAGTGATTTGATAATTTTGAATGGCTAGCTTGATTGCATTGAAGAATTTTCATAGCGTTTATTTGACTGTATGCGGTAGTGTAATAGTCAGAGATTCTATATCAACTCACTTGATAGCAGGGCATCTGGATGGTTGAGCTAGTTGGGCCTCAAATACCACACTGAGCTGGAATAATCCATATAGATATAGTCTATTAACAGGATCTGGTGTCCAGCATCTTTATCCTCAGCTAACCAAGTTGATTGATGACTTGTCATTGTTCGCATCCCTTTAGCTATCCAATCTCCGCCCTCTAGACATTTTCCGTCATAAATTCGGAGAAATGACTTAGGAAAACCACAGCTACGGCATAGTATGTTAGAGTTGTGCAGCCAGTTTATTATCAGGGGATCTTGGAGCAACCAGAGTTTGATGCTACACTCCTCCTCCAGCCCAAGAACTCTTTGATACCTATGTATGGCGGATTGTCTATTAGGAACTCAAAATGAATACAATCTTTTCTCTACATAGCTGGAATACTGAGTTAAAAAGTGGGTCAGGATAGCTCATTTGGTAAAAAAACACCTAGATTTATAGTCTATAGATCACAGGTTCGAGCCCTTCTGCCGGCGGGGTGTTTTTCTGGTATGGCCTTTAGCAAGCCTCTCCAAATTGCTAGCGTGGCTTCGGAATACCACGGTAAAAATAATGGAGGTCCCAATTAGTGGATAATTAGGGACAAGCTCCCTCCATGGTTATCAAAGATCCACCTCTCCCTTCTCGTTAAGAGTACCGAAACTCTCGACAGTTAACGCGTAAACAAATAAGTTGACTGAATGAGCGTAAGCCTATCAACTTACGCGCATCAAAGATAGCAATCAGATAAGTTTTAATGCCCTTCTAATACATTGGGGTATATAAGGATAATTCTTGTTCAGTGTGAACTCACACGCTCCACTAGCCCGACAATTGAGATGTTCTGCTATCAGGTGAGTTGGCATAGGTACATACACATTCAAGAAGTTCTAACACATATCAATACCAAAAGAACAGTTTTGTTAAAATGATCAGTCAAAATATCACATCAATGTATGTGCATTTTGTTTAAATGAATACAGTATGAGCACTCACTTGATGGCATCTCTGGTTGGTGCACCATTAGCAGACTGTGGGTTAGCACAGAGTTTATGGCATAGGCCTGCCATCCTTATCAATTAGGCACTGTCCATAGCTGTTTTTGCTGACTGCCTTGTAGTAATCTGTCTTTGTGCGCTTGGGCTCTGATAGTAAATTGATGAGATCCGTTGAAGTGGTGTTTTTGTACGAACTCATTGCGACAGAGTGTTTTGTTGCATTAGGGTGTATGGTCTGCCTAAGCAAGGGTCAGAACAGGGGATTGTCACCAGAGAGTTTATATCGAGCGTAGTCGCCAGACAGCGTAAAACAAGAGGTTACAGAAGCATAATCACAGAGGGAAGAGGAGAAAGTGGAATGTCCAGATTTCACATGTACACTTACCCGCTTCAAACCCCCTACTGGTACACCCTGGGCCGCAACCTGCATGCAGCCGGTGGTAAAATTGATAGGTTTTCTGTTGACACGTCTGAGATGCAGTGACTTTTGAGCTGAATCAACCAATCCAAATTCATTGCTATAAAATGAACAACTAGAGTAACCAAATCTCAGGCAGCGCTAGAAAACCAACATCCAACAGTAGAACTCATTTGGACTGGTAGCGCCGAAAAAACCCACACTCTCAGGAGATATATCTCTAATGTTATTTCCTATGATAGTACCAAATCTACAGGCAAACCATCTATGTAAAACAAGATGATTCTATCTTTTCTCCACACAACACCTAGCTAGTGTGTATAATTGAATAATGGAGTTATTTTAAAATAGCTTTATAATTGGAAAAATCAAATAGTCTGTTTATTAAGCACTCACTATACACAATTAGTAATAAAGACTAAAAATGTAGCTCATAACCGGTGATGGTTCATATATAAGCTTGTCCAGCAGGTTTTGGATACCAGGCTCAGAAATTGACATATACACGTTCACATTCATTTTAATTGTGTACTGTTGCTGCCGCAGGTTTCTTTCTAACTTAGCCTGCGATGATTCAGCCTAGTATAAAAGTCTTATAAATTTTCTTGCGATGGTAGTGATTTTCTGCTGTTTGAACTCTGCCCTGTGTAGGCCACCAAGCCGGCCTAATCTGCTTTATTCACAACATATGGCTGGCTGTAGCATGACTGGCACGCTACAAAACTGTCTTCTGGCAGTGTTCTGTATCCGTATGGCGGGTTCAGCCAAAGCATTGGCGTTGGTATTAGTCTGGGTTTCCATTCTCAGTCTCAGTTCCAAGTAAAATAAAAATCTAATTTTTGGTGTCATAAGGATCGAAAAATTGTACTGAATTCACAATTGATTCAATGTTCACTATAGAAGCTTGTAAAATTTATTATCGTCATCAGGCTTGATAGCCTTCGGTGTGGTCAGCTACCTGCATGTCTCGTAACAAAAAATTGTGTTACGATAAACTTTTGACCTCCATGACCCCAATAACAGCAATGACATCAGGTGACAACTTGAAAACTAATTAGAGACCCTCGTTAGAGCTGTAAAGCTGTTCTCTGTCCAGAGCATTGAGTTAGGAGGATAGCTCTATGGTTCAGACACTTCTATTGAGTCATTACAATAGTTTGATAGGTAGGAACATCAAATGATTTTATGCTAGAACTTTCTGAACAACATTTTAATCTACATCCTGAACACCTTTTACGAGGTAGGAGTGGAACAGAACACCCTGTCGGCTGAACATGAATGGTAGGGCATATAAGAAATATAAGAGAACAAACTCTTTTTAGTCAACTCATGACTGCGGGTTCTAAAATGACAAGCGCGTTATATTCCAATCATGGATTAGTGAAGCCAATCGCTGTGACAGCTATGAGGTGTGCTGTGTAGAATGTCGAGGACAGGGCAAATTTCTGTCAGAAATTGTCTGGGGGAGATCACTCCAATGAGTACAGTGAGTAATATAAACGTGAATAAAACTGACTTACGTGTGAAAAGGTTAAAATTCAGTGTGTGAGTGGACCCGGATTGTGTGAGAATTACATTATATTATTTAGTTACAAAGTAACTTATTCACAATACTAAAAAATTGTAAGGGATATGCATTTTCGATACTATTTACTAAAAAGTAAAGATTACCTTACATTCAATACTGCAAAAGTATCGATTGTAGTAACTATTACTCGATCGTTACTCGTTACTTCCAACCCTGAATTTCACCCATGTTCTTCATTCTGAAATCTCTGAATATTTCACTTTCTGCTGAGTATATTGACATGTCTGATGCACTGTGTATGGAAGATAACTATAGCAGTGCAAACTGGTCAGAATTTGGGTCAGTTTCCTGCAGATGTGTTCATGTACAGTTTGAAAAACCAGGAGCTCAGTGAGTGTGACGTCAGATTTGCTAGTTTGGCAGCCATTCTGGTGTGCTGCTCTTTTTATACCTGGCAGGGGTCTATTGTGCAATTTTAACTATCTAGTTTTTTTGCTTC
>Ga0224501_10000464_pt1 | contig 32374 bp, 29 predicted proteins | sample SF_Oct11_sed_USG_4_FD_169105 | JGI IMG/M metagenome (GOLD analysis project Ga0224501, IMG submission 169105) | Sediment microbial communities from San Francisco Bay, California, United States - SF_Oct11_sed_USGS_8_1 | ecosystem: Environmental > Aquatic > Marine > Sediment | place: USA... | reverse complement strand
TGATCGACCACCACGACATCATCCACTCGGTGGAAATGTATTTCTTCGTGCTCTACAAAAACGCGCCGGTGTGGAACATGAGGGAGGAAACCAAAATCAAAGTGCAGGAGAATCCGGAACACGACCTGGCGCTCGATTATTACTACACGCCGGAGAGCGGCCTCACCATTCCCGAGGCGATGGAACGCTACCAGAATTTTTACCGCGACGATTTCGATCCCTGGGCCCTGCGCGTCAACGCCCGCGAGCACGTGTATCTATACATCACCCACTTCGGCACCAACAACCTGCCGCAACTCTACGTCAAAAACCACCCCGAATCCCAACACGAAGAATCCTTCCAGGCCATGCTCTAGGCAAGCCACGCCTGCAGGTGACTGGCTGACCGTTCCCTGCAAACGATGATCTCTGGGCGCAAGCGGCGAACCACCGCGCTAATTGTGGGCCGGGTTTGAATTTTCAGTTGTCCTCTCCTATTTCAGTAGCCTGTAATAGTTCTTTGGCTAAAGCCCTTTCTTCGTCTGTTTTATCTGCGTTTTCGGAAATGCCTTTTAAGCGCTCCAGCGCTCCATCGTAATCCATAAAAACTTTTAAATCTCTTTTGTTTAACGGATAGTATGTTTTGTCTGAATATGTTCGTCCGCGGCATGCGTTTAAAAGTTTCAGGAATCCTTCGTCGGTCTCTTGCTGTTCCTGCACCCATTCCAAGACGCCCTTTTCGTCTCCAGATTGGTGCCAGCCATACATCAGGCTGACGACTTCTGGTGTATCTATAATTTTTTCACGATCTGTCGACTTAAATCTTCTCAGCAATATTTGGATTGCCTTGTCTAGTTCTTCCTCTGAAAAAGACCACTCCTCTCTTGGTTGGGGCCTATCTCCATAAATGCCGTGCGCAAAAATCTGGTCCCTAATTATTTCACACATTAACCATCCAGTAGCTTTGCCAGTGGTGAAAATTTCAATCATAATGTCTTTGCGTGTTTTTCCGGTCAGTCGGACGAATAATTTTTTAAATAAGGGTTTACCCGCAGATGATCTCCACATACTACCCCAAAGGTGCTTACCCTCTTGATCGACTTCATCCATACAATTTGCCAATGCTTTCAAAATTGATGGAATGGCATCATTCGGTAGGTCCTTCTCGTCAAGATTTTTTAGGCGATCAATCAGTACTTCAAATTTAGTGCCACCTTGTGGACGTGCTTGCTGTATGAGAGCCCTAGAAAGGTCTTCAAGGCTTTCGCCTTTTTTAGCTGAAGCTATAAAACTATACAGCTCTGTGTCTTCAAGACCTCCCGCTGGCTGGGCAAAAGCAAAATAGTATCTACTGTGATGGGGGCTGCCTAGCCGGCGGTCCTTTTCTAATGATGAAATGTCGTTTCCACTTCTAAAATTAAAGAGACGATTCTTATCTTCTACAGTTTTCCCTGGTTGAATTCCGGGAATGAAATCCTTAAAGGACCACATTGACCGCACTGAGCCAACGCTTTCATCCGGTAGGAGTTCTTTTAGTTCTTGTGCCAGTTTAGTTCTGCCGGTCTCATCGATAAAAGCGCCTTCGGAACCGGCAACAAATTCGCAGAGGTATCGCTCAATCCATAAATATAAGGCTTCATGTTTCAATCGAATCATTTGTAACCAGACGAGATCTGGAAAATCGGCTTTGTCACATATAGGTGGCCAATAAAGTTTAATCGCATTAATGGCCCGTATTACATCGCGAGGAGTCTCCAGAAGTCCGCCTTCCAAATCGCATACCTCATGTAATCTTTGTAAAACATCGTCAGGTAGTTGTTCTTTGGAAATGGAATTGTAAAATGCCAGGCACTCGTGTAAAAACCATCTTCGCAAATCAAAGGCTTCTGGTTGTGGTACTTTAAAGCTGACTTGGATCATTTTTTTGAGAAAATCGGTACCATTATCGACTGAAAGAGTAGTTTGGAGGCTGCCTGCCAAAATTTTTTGATCGAAACAAAGAATATAAATAACATTTGGAAAATCAGCGACTGCTCTAATGAGACGCATGATTTCTGTCGCCTCTGGTGGCTCAAGTCGATCCAAATCATCAATGACTACCACAATACGTCTGGGAAGTTTGCGGAGACCTTCGGTAAGTTCTTTCTTGATTTCCGGCAACGGTTTGCCAACTTTCGTTGGGTCAGTTAATTTCGCAATACCCTCAAGAAAATCTCCAGCCACCTTTGCGCCGGTAACGCCAAACGCTTCTGCCAGCCTAGCGATGGGAGTCAGTCCACGTGATAGTTTCGAACCGTATCCGCGGAGTTGCTTGGAGAGTTTTACTGTACCTTCTTTAAGTTTTTCTCCTTCCCCCTTTTCTGGCGCTTCGATTGCTTCCACAGCTGTAGCCAGGTCCGACATAAGTTCAGTCAGCATTCCATCCCTGTCGCCCACTAGCCAAGGCTCAAAACGGACAATTTCTGGGGCCTTCTCTTGATCATTTTTGAGTTCATCTGCCAACAGATTGACTAAACTGGATTTGCCCGATCCCCATTTCCCTTCGATTGATATAACTAATCCATGATTTGCCACTTGTGTAAGTATGGACGATGCCAGCTTATTGGCGACAGACCGAAATCCCAGTCGATCTTCCTTATATCCAGATGAAATTGAATGGTCAGGATCGAATTCTCCAGGGCCAAGAGGAATAGGAGTTTCCGAGTCAAATCCTTCCTCAGCCTCTTTTTGTGGAAGGTCTTTTAAATCATCATCGTTTGCCATTTTTAGAATCTTTCGCCCAAAATTTATAATCCATTTCATAAGAGATTCCTTAGAGGAAATAGTATCATTTTGCGATGCCTACCCCATTTAAAAATAATTTTCCCTATCGAGGGAGCGGTATTAGATGGCTTCGGCAAGCTTACGCTAGGGCTTCCTAGAGGTGGAAATTATTTCTTCTCGGCGAGGAAGACGGTGACGTCGGGGTGGACTTGGTTTTCGGGGCACATTTTGCGGTGTTGATTGAAGAACGGCATCTCGATGACGGGATCGAAGTTGCGGTCCTGCAATCCGTAATGCTCGAACAGGCCGCGGATGGGTCCGGGGCCGCACAGGAACAGTATCCCTCCCGGCTTCAGTGCGTCGGACAGCGATTTCAACATCCCTTCGCACGCTTCCCGGTTCTGGTGGAACACGAACGGTATCCATTTGTAGATCATGCTGTAGGTTTTCTGATACGCTTCGTCCACGTGTTCGACTTCGCTTAAAAATTTCACGCGTTTCAAATTATCCAACTGCTGTCTCCCGGCGGCAAAATTCCACAACTGCTGGGCATTCTTCACGGCAAATTCGGGATCGCCGTACAGCACGGTCACTTCGCGGTCGTGCGTGCAGTCGATGCAACCGGAGATGACACTGTCGAAGGTATGCACCAGCACCGAGTCGACTTTCTCCAGTTTGTCGGGCATGTCGTCGTGCCGCTCCATGTATTCGAAAATCTGGTCGAGCACCATCGGTTGCAGGGACGCTTCGTCGATCAGCGCTTCGCCCTCCGGGTAGAAGGGGACGGTGAACAGGATTTTGACCGGGTCGGTCTCGGGCGCCTCGCCGCCGAAAAAATGCTGCCAGCCGAACGGCGCGGCGGGCGGGGCTTTGGCGGGGGTGTGATTCGTCACCTGCCATGACTCGGAGATGGGTACCGTCTGTTGTTCGTCGGCATCGTGCAGGGTGATCTTGTCCGTCACCGACATGTAGCGCTGGCAGGAACCGAATCCGCCGCGCGCGGTGTTGATGTAGGGGATGCCGATCGGGTCGTCGTACAGCGTCAGCTTGTAAAGGTAGCCGTCCTGCACGGTGAGGCTCATCGACTGCACCGTGCTGAAATAGCGCCACGGCGGGTCGTTGCGCGGGGTCCATTCGATTTCGTGCGAGCGGTCGGTGTCCATGAATACTTCCATGATGTCCTGCCCCGCCGGTCCTTTCGGCGTGAAAAATGCCGAGAAAATATTGAACGCTTCCGGCGAAGGGTAGGTGGGGAGTCCCCGGTAGCGCAGGGGTTCCAGAGGCGTTTCCCGTGACTGGTCTTCGAACAGGCCCCAGATGAACTCGAACACCGCGCCGCCGCTTCCCGGCAGGGTCGACTGAAACAGCTCTACTACCGGGATGAGGTCCAGTTTCTCCCACTGCACCGTGAACATGAAGCTGACGAACACCGGCGTCTCGAACGTGCCGCCGGGGAGGACGTACAGGCCGTCCTTGTACAGGTTGACGTCGTATTCGCCCTCTGCCGTGCTGACGAAATTTTCATCCTTGTAGAAATACTCCACTTCCGAGTGCGGCACCTTCCAGGCCTGCGCCGCGCCTTCGCGCAGTCGGTCGAGCGTCATCGTTTCCCATCCCGGCTGGCCCTTGATGCTGATGTGGGTGGAGAACTTTTTGGCGCGGGGTTTGATGCCGATCCACTGCTGGCAGTCGAGCTGGCACCGCGCCTGCTTGAGTTTGATCTCGTGGGTGGCCTCGTCCGCCGCCCATTCCGCCTCGTGAAGCGGGTTGCCTTCCGGATCGGTCATCAGGAACCGCCGCCCGAAGGTGTTGTAGAAGACAACGTGCCCGGTCGGATAGATTTTGATGCGGATACTGGCGGGGGTGGGTTTATCCCCCTCGAACCACAGCGTGGACCCGTCCCTGGTCTCCGATTTGAGGCCGGTGAGGGGCTCCCGGAGGATGTCCGCCATGCGTTGATTGGCGGGAAAACAAAGATTTCCCTCGCGCGTGAGGGCCTCGATCAGCCGGTCCTTATCCATCAGTAAACCCCTTGAAATACGTGTTATTGAGACGAAGGGGGATTATAGGGAGCCGGCCCGGACCTGTCAAATGAACCTTAGGTTGACAGTGCCGCCCGCGAAACATATAATCCACAGAGAATCCTGAGAAAAATCAGATTGTTAGGTAATTGAAGGGCCCTTTTCCGGCCCTATTTTTCAGATAGTAATACCCTTTTTGTATTAGAGGAAGAGGTTCATGGAACAGCAATCGACCGGCAGTGCCAACGACGAAGGCAAGAAGTATGAGCAGATGGCTTATACCAGCCTGCAGAAAAAAGATTTCAAAGGTGCGGAAACCAACTTCCTGGCCGCTCTCAAGCATATGGAGGATTCGGGTGACGAAACCGGGCAGGCCTATACCCTGGGCAATCTCGGCAACATCTATTTTCAGCGCCGACGCTGGAACGAGGCCCGGGACTACTATGAGAAGTCGCTTACCCTGATGGAAAAGCTGAAGGACGAGAGCGGCATCGAGAGTTCCCTCGGCAATCTCGGCAACGTGAACTTTTACCAGGGAGAACTGGAAGCGGCACAGGATCAGTACTCGAAGGCGCTCAAGATGGTCGAGCAGAGCCAGAATCTGAAAGGGCAGATCCAGTACAACGAAAATCTCGGCAATATTGCCGTGCAGAAAAAGGATTTCAAGGCGGCGGAAGAGTATTTCGAAAAGGTCAAAGCCTGCCTGATGTCTGAGAAAGAGGACGCCGAGCAAATAACGGTGGTGGAAGAGAAAATCAAATCCGTCAAGAAACAGCCGGAGTATCTCGAAGCGAAGGAAAAAGACGCGCAGGTGGAAATCGATCAGTTGACGAAGGACAAGCGGCACACCGACCTTATCCAGAAATATCAGGAAGTGGAGGAGATGTTTTACGAGGCCAGGCGCTTCGATAAGGTCATCGAGATCAATCGCAAGATCATCGGTGTGCTGGAGGAAATGAACGATGCCAAATCGATCGCCATCTGCCACGCCAACCTGGGAAGCACGCTTCTGCAGGAAGGATTGGGCGGCAAGGCCGACCTTCTGGCCGAAGCGGAAACCAATTTCAAGCAGGCGCTTGAGTTCGTTGAAAAGGAAAAAGACCAGCGGCGTCAGGCCTATCTTCTCGGAAACCTCGGCATTTTATATCTCCACAAAAAGGAATTCGATCAGTCCTACGATTATTACAACCGCTCCCTGAAGATCATGACGGAAATGGGCGACGAGTTGGGCGAGGCCCGCAGTTACGCCAATCTGGGGAAAATCGAAGCGCTCAAGAAAAACTGGGACGCGGCGGCGGAGCAATACGGCAAATCCCTGCAGATCATGGAAAAGCTCCAGAACCGTCCCGGCATGGCCCAGCAGAATGAGGCGTTGGGAGAGGTGTTTCTGCAGAAAGAGAATTTGGAGGAGGCGGAAAAATTCCTGCAAAACGCCAATGCCATGTACGATGCGCTGAAAGACCCGCAGGGAGTCCGGATTGTTCAGGACAAACTGCTCTATATCCTCAGTCATCCCAAGACCATCGAGAAGCGCAAGGCGGAAATCGAGGCCGAACTGAAAAAGCCGGAGGTGGAGAAGGATTCGGCCAGGCAGATTACTTTGTTGACCGATCTCAGCAATACCTTTTTCCTCGGGAACCAACTGGACGAGGCGCGGAGCGCTTTGGAACGGGTCTTGAAAATCCAGGAAGAGACAGGCGACCAGAGCGGCATGAGTTCCACCTACGGTAATCTGGGAAGCATCATGGACCAGAAAGAAGACTGGGAGGCCTCCGATCAATATTACGAAAAAGCCATTACCCTTCGTGAGGAATTGAGTTCTGATTCCAAAACACTTTTGGAGTTGTACAGCAATCGGGCGGTGGTGCTGATCCACCTGAACAAGCTCGACAAGGCGGAAAAGCTGATGCGGCAATCCCTGAAGATGAACCAAAAAACCGGTAATGGTCTCGCACTCATGAACGATTATCGGAACCTGGGTAACCTGACCCTGCAGAAACGGGACTGGGCCGGGGCCGAGCAGTATTACAAAAAAGCTCTCGACCTTAATACAAAGGCGAATAACAAGCGGGAAATGGCGGAAGATTACCGGAACCTTTTTAATCTGTACGTGCACAATGAAAACCTGAACGAGGCGGAAAAGTATTGCCACAAGGCTCTGGCCATTGCCGAAGAACTTCAGGATCTCCGGAATGCCTGCCAGGATATTCGCAATCTGGCCAAAATTTATAACGAGAAAAAAGACCGCTCCAAGGTGGAGCCGTATTACAAGATGGCGTTGGAGCGATCACAGAAACTGGACGATCCTCGTGAGATTGCCATCGATCTCCGAAATTTCGGGGCGCTTTATCTGGAAAAGGGATATACCGAAAAGGCCGAAGAATACTACAAGCAGGCGTTGAGCATTTCCGAAGAGCTGGGAGACCCCAAGGAGATTGCGGAGGATTTCCGCAATATGGGGAATTACCATTTTCGGCGGGGGCATTCGGAATATGCGGAAGAATATTATTTAAAAGCTCTGAGCTACACACTGGAAGTAGGCGACGCATCGGGATCTGCCAAAGACTATACTTTCCTCGGCAATCTTAAGTTCCGAGGAGCAAGATATGACGATGCCGATTCTTATTTCCAAAAGGCTGCTGATATTTTTACCGAGAAAAAGAACTTTGTCAGTCTGGTTCAGTTGTACATGACCGTGGCGCGGATGAACCTGGCTGAATCGCGGAAAGATGAATGCAAAAGCTACCTCGGACGCGCGGAAGAAGTGGCAGGTTTGCTGGGTAACCCAGAAAAACTGACGAATTCCATTGAAGAAATGCGGAAAATGACCGAGCGGATTGACAGAATTTGATTTTTTAAGACACCAGGATATTCTGCGTTCCGAACCGGTTGGGAGGGTTTTTATCCGGGGTATTCACGTTGGACGAAGAAAAATTGTTTTTCACATTTTTTTCACAGTTGGAAACAGAGCTGAAAGTCTTGACAAGGGCGGAGTCATTCTATAGATTTCAGGTATCCCCTATTTAAGGGAAACCTATTAATCGTTTAGTTTTAGGGAATTCTTTTCGAAGTATAAAACAAACTTATGAAAATCAATTACAGCCCTCAGTTAATGGAGGAATCGGTTTTCCGGCACCTGAATCATTTAGAGCGTTCAGGGATGCGGGCCGATTACGATGAGTATCACTCACTGGCCGATCCCATCTACGAACTTCCGGAAGATGACCGGGAGGACGCCTTCGCCAAGGTTAATGAACTCTTTTTCAGGGAAAAGCTGGAATTGGGTGATCATGTCCTTCAGGCCCTGGAAGCCTGTGGATTGATTCCCAAACGCCAGAAAAGCGCCAAGAAGGCTTTTGCCGCCTCAGTGGAAAATGCCGGGGAAAGTGGAGTGGCCTTAGCCGAAGGTGACGAAGGAGCGGATGAAGATTCAGAAGATAATGGATCGGTAACGGAACCTTCAGGAGAAGCGCCTCCGGTCCAAACGGAACTGATTGAAAGTCTGGATGACGGGTCCGCCCCGGTGGATGAAGATAAGACGGAAATTCAGTATGAAGATGAAGACCGATCCTTCGAGGAAAAAATTAAAGAGATCACCATTAAACGGGCCATCAACAAGGTGGATGAAGGGTCCAACGTACTGAACCGGGTTTCCGGTTTGCCGGTGATCGAAATGCGTGTGCTGGCCAGCCGTTTCGCCAACCCTGAAGAGGTGGAGGAACTGGGTGCCTTTTTAATCCACGAGTTCATGCACGCGCGGGACATGATGGACCCGGAATTCGATTACGAAGACGCCTTTATTCCGGGCAATCCGTCGATGAAAAATCTCATTACAGCGCGATTCCGCTTGTTGTGGAATATTTATGTCGACTCGCGGCTGGCCCGGAAAAAAATCCGGTCCGTCATGACCAAGGAAGCGCGTTACAGAGAGTTTGATAACTATTACCGGAAGATTCCCGAACAGCAGAGACGTGGTATATTCGAGGGATTATGGAGTACAGAAAAGCTGACCCACGAAGAACTGTTATCCATGGCCACCGACCTGGAAACCCTGATCAGTACATTTATCGATTATTCCGAAGAGTTTACCGAGGAAGATCGCGAGTATATTCATCTTCAGGGATCGCCCTGTCCGTTGTGCAAATTTCCGACGTATAACTGGGTGGACGATCCTGAAAGCGTATGTGATGAAATGGTTATTGAAGCCATCCAGATTGACTTTCCGGATTGGGAAAGTAAGGATGGTGCCTGTGACCGGTGTATCGAAGTCTATGAATTGAGAGCTGGAACATCTTGATTTTTAATGGCTTATGATAGCGTAAGTAATTAAAATTTCCTTTCGGCTCAAATTAATCTAAACTTGTGAGTCGGGCCGGACCACCGGCCCTGACAGAGGTAAACAAGGCTCAGGTTTTAAACGGTGTTTGGGCTGTGTTGTGGCCTGACAATTTTGAGGGAGAGTCCCATGTCCGAAGTGAGCGAAGTTAAAAACCAAGACCCGATCATGTTGAAGTTTGGGGAAACGGGATCCCTGGAAGACTGTAAAGAACAGAGAATTTCTCTGCAGTTGGCCCGTGGCCGCATTTATGACATTTTATCCAATGCCTTCAGTTACCCCTGGAACCGGAAATTCTTCCGGCCCAAATCTCTGTTGGAGCCGTTTGATGTGGTTCTGCTGGATGAAGAAGACTGGGGCCGGGTGAAGGAAATGGTTGGGCGCTTTGGTAAATATCTCCCCAAAATGGCATTGAAGCAGGTGCAACAGGAATATATCCGCGTTTTCGGACACGCGGTTTCCCAGGAGTGCCCGCCTTACGAAATGCAGTATGGAACCGAAGGTGGAATTCAGTCTCAGACCGATGTCTTGATTCAGCTCGGCGGTTTTTATGAAACTTTTGGATTCGAGTTCCCCAAGAGTCGGGGTAAAGAACGTGTGGATCACCTTGCCGTAGAACTGGCCTTTATGTCCTACCTGTGTTTCCGGGAAGCCTACGGGATCACTAATGGTCATGATGAGAAAAAAATCTCAGTAGTGCGTTCCAGCGCCAAGAAATTCCTTCGTAATCACATCGGGCGGTGGACCCCCTTATTCAGCATTTTTACCGCGCGTAAGGCGGAGCGGGGATTATACAAAGATATCGTCGATATTTTGTCCCTGATGGTGCAGAATGAATGTGCCCTGCTGGATGTTAAACCCATTAAGGTTGAAGAGCCGGAGTACCGGTCCCTCTCCTATAGTATGGAAAATGATCTGGTGGCTAATGCTCCGGCAGAATGTGAACCGGTCAAGTAATCCACATCTATTGAGTTAAGATCGGGTTCCCCTCCAACCCTGGAACGGGATAGTGGCTTACCGCAAATTCCTAATTGTAACGTGCCTGGCCCTGATGGGAATGATGACACCCATTTCGTCAGATGCCGTAACTGTGAACGCAGTTCGCGTCCACGGCACCATACCTGTTGATCCCTCCGATGTGTTCTGGTCCAACTATGGGCCCACCAAAGGCCAGAGCGTCGTAATCGACCTGCAACCCCAAATGATTACCAATCCCATGTGGCCGGCACCCGCGACCAAATGGATCAGTGTTCAGGCCGCGCGTAACGACCTGGAAATCGCCGTTCGACTGGAGTGGACCGATCCCACCCGCAACGACATCATGGTTCAGTCCCAGCAATACAAAGACCAGGCCGCCATCATGTTTCCAGTCGATCAGGCCGGTTCGGCTCCTCCGTTCACTATGGGCGGCGAGGGTGAGCGGGTGAATATCTGGCAGTGGAAGGCCACCTGGAATAAAGAGGGAGCTGGAACGGCCGGTAACGAAGCCATGCAGGACCTGGAAGACCAGTACCATTACATGGCGATGGGTTCCGGCAGTTATTACATTTATGAACCCAGTGGAAACCTGGTACTGGCCCCTCAACAGGGTCCAAAAGTTTCAGAACGCAAAACTAACGTCGATCCAGGAATGGGGAAAAACGAGGGCGTGTTCAATCCCGGACGGGCCACTGGGAATATTCTTTCAGATAATACCCTTCGTCGATCTCCGGTGGAAGATCTCAACGCGGAAGGGTTCAGTACCCTGACCACCCAGGCGCATCAGGATGTCGAAGGCCGTGGTAACTGGAGCAACAATCGCTGGATGGTTGTTTTTAAACGTCTACTTATAACAGAAGATCAGAATGATACACAGTTTACCGGTCAGGAAACCCCCATTGCCTTTGCCGTCTGGAACGGGAACAACAAGGAAAGAAACGGTCAGAAGGCCCTCACCATTTTCCATCTATTAAAATACTGATCCCCGACTCACAAAAAGATAACCCTTAACTCCAATGAATATAAAGGGTTACTGGTCTCTTGTTGTGAGGTTTTGAACTTCCAAAAATTTTAAAACCCTAACATGCTTTCTGGCATCTTAATTTATGCATTATCTGTGTTTTGTAGATTTTCCATATTCACAGCCACCCACAGATAAAAAGTGGGTCGCTTTTTGAGCCTTATTTTTTGAAGTTCATCTTGTAAAACCCCGGTGCCTTTGTGCATTGAAGGTTTTGGAACTATATTGTTTTGGATTTAGTAAATGATTAATACGTCTAAAAAGTTTCGTAAGCGGGAGGAAGATTTTTAAAGATAAAGTTTTTAGCCTGTTTACACAGATGAATTTTACGAAAAAATAAGGCGGTCCTGCGCCTTATGTTTGTCTTTGATCCTTTGAGTCAGGGACTTGAGTTTCTCGCCAAAAGGGATTTACAAAAAGCCGAATCTCTGTTTCTTAAGGTCATTAATGATCCTTATGTACAGACAGAGGATCTCGACCGCGCCCGTTCCTATCTGAACGATATACGATCCTGTCAGACAGGCGCTAAAACCCTGAATTTTAATAATTACAAAAAGCTTTCAAGGAAAACTCTGGTTTCCCTGGAAGTTGTCGACGACCTGCTCGCTTCCATTTACTTTTCCCCCAGTAAAACCTATTCAGATCTCGACCGCGAAATTCAGGATCAATCGCACGCCATTATCAGTCGGCTCAAGCAAATTAAAATCCGCGATATCGGGGCGAGGGACGCATTATTCAGGAAAATTGAAAAAAATGGAATGCAGGCTGTTAAAAATCAATTGGCGGCCGGAAAAACCAACGGCAGTTCTGGAGGTTTCGATTTATACCGTTGGAAAACAATTTTCCGCAAGTTTATCGAACTTATAAATCCGATCTTGCTGGAGCGGCACCTGGAGTTGTTGGATTATATTCTGGTTACCGGCGAAATTAAATTGCTTGAAGACCCCAAACTGACCGTTTTGACCCCCAAATACCGGTGGATCATTGAATCCACCTTGAAATCCAAATGGTATTTGCTCCGCAGTTATTTTTTTAAGGCCCGCTCGGAAATTCAGAATCAGTTCAATAAAAAAGAGGGAACGCGCAAATATTGGGAAGAATTGAAATATAAAAAAATCAAGATCTTCGAGAAATGCGGTTTTCACGAAAAGAACATCCAAAAATTTCTATATATAGATAAGTTAAATTATAAAACCCTGTATGAGATATATGAATTCGCCCTCAGTCTCGATCTCAAGCTGACTCCTCGGGATGTCAGTTTGGCTTTGCGCGGCGTGGAAAAGGCCAAAGACCATATCAAGGAACGTGGCGGATTTTTGATGGGAAGCCGAAAGGAATTTCAGGACCGGTTGATCGGCCTCGATTTCAGCCCGGAAAACGCCTACCAAATAGCCCGACAGGCAAAGAAAGCCAATTGTCATCAAATTGCCGATTCCTACGAGCAGGCGCTACAGGTGTCTAGCGATGAAATTTACTGGTACCGGGTTCATCCCCAAAACAGGCAATTACGAGAAGATATTGAGGAACAATGCAGTAAACACCTCAGTACGGTTCGTATCCACTTGTTCGACCGCGGCCGGTTGAACAAGCTTCTTCTTCAAAATGGGAAACCCCTGATCCGGAAATATCTCATTCATGCGTACGGTGAAGAGGTGGTGGACCTGCATTGTTACTTCAGGCTCGAAACGATCCATCAATATTACAAACTCAAATTTTTTCAACATCACCGCGAAAATTTTCCCAGCGTTTCGGAATTAATTAAAATCAGCCGGAAAGATTTCCAGCCCATGATGATTGATGGGTTCATATCTTTTGTGAAAAAACGGCGTTTGAATATTCCCGAATCGCTAATGAAAGCATTACAGAGCCATGCTAGCGTTACCGAATGGGAAGATGATTACACCACGCCGGAAGAAAAATTCTTATTACGCGCCTGGTTTCTTATGGACCATGGCATCTCAGTGACTCAGGGTTTGATTCAAAAGGGGTTTATGAATCCGGGATCGGATATGTGGGATCTTGTGAAGGATCAGGCCTCGGAATGCAAAATCTGATTCAGGCGGGTTTGCATATCTTTTAAAGGCATTAGATCACCTTTCTTTGAAGCGGCTTCAATTCCTTTTTTATAAACCTCCGCAGCCTCTTCCTTTCGCGAAAGCTTCTCCAGAGTTTTGCCCAGAGTCAGCCATGCCGCCGAATAATCGGGGTGGTGTCCCACCACGGTTTTCAGCGGTTCCAGAGCTTCCTCATATTTGCCGGTTTCCAGGTAGATGGAACCGAGTCCGAAATTGGCGACCTGGTCAACCGGATCGATTTCCAGGACTTTCAGGAACATCCCCACCTGCCGTTCCCGTTCTTCCTTATCCATGGAGGCTTTTTTTTCTCTAGCTTTTTTGGCCTGATTTTCCTCTACCAGCTTCTCAAATTGAATGGCCGTGGCTTCGGCCTTTTCCTGTTCGGCTTCCTCGATGCGCCCCTGTTGCATGTAATAAATAGACAGATTGGTGTGCGCCATGATTTCCTGGGGATCGATTTCCGCCAGGCGTTTCATTAGCGCGATGGCTTCATCCAGCTTGTTTTGTTTGGACAGCATGACACCCAGCGCCTCGTAGCCGGGAGCGTATTTGGGATCGAGGGCGATAGCCTCGCGAAGAAGGGCGATGGGTGAGTCCAGATTCTCCTCATTTCTGAAAAGGACCAGTGCCTGCTGGTGCAGTTGCTTCGCCCGTTCGGTTCGTCCGGCGGTCTGGTAGAACGGTAGAAGGCAGGTGGTGAGGGTGGCCGGGATTTCGTTCAGGGTGACCTGATAAGTCTGGTCGGGACTTCGGAAGTCTTTTTGCACGTAAGCCAGGGCAATCACTTTATCGAGAGAGGGCGAATAAGCCGAGCTTTTCACCACTCCTATTTTTTTGGTTTTTAATTTAATCGTGGCATTCATTGCCGGCAGGGTGTCTCCCTCCAGAATGATTCCCATGAGAGCAAACGCCGGGGAGCCGTAGGTTTTAATGCGAGCGATCACTTCCTGTCCAATGTAGCAGCCTTTGTGGTAACTGACGGAAGAATGCTCCAGGCCTGTCTCAGGAAGGATATGGGTTTTATCCATGTCCCTGCCGTAAACCGGAATGCCCGCTTCAATTCTCAGGGTATCGCGAGTTTGGGGACCAATGGCAATCAGGCCAACCTTTTCTCCGGACTCCTGCAGGGTCTGGATCAGGTCTTCTTTTCGGTCGGAAGAACACGCCAGAAGATATCCCTCCTCACCAGTCAGGCTTTTGCAGATCACCCACACTTCGATTCCCCTAATATGCGCCGTGAAAATATCGTTTCCGTTGTGAAGCCCCGGACCCGAATCAGTCAGGTGTTCCAACAGAAAAGGACTTTTGGGGCCCTGCAGGGCCACCAAGAAATTGAAAGAGGTCTCGATATTCCACGAGATATCTTCCCGGAAATGGTATTCCTCCAGTTGATCGATCAGCGTATCCCGCTGGTGGGTTTCTATAAGGACCAAAGCCGAAGTGTCTGAAGTCTTGTGCAGGGAGAAACTGCTCAGCAGGCGGGCTTTACGGTCGACCAGGGCATTGCTCAGCCCTGCGCCAATGGACAGATTGACGACGTCGTTCGTCGTCTGCGATTGCAGAAATGAGAATGTATCTTTACCCCTCGCCTCCACCAGGCAGAAGTCGTCCAGAATAAAGTAGACACAACCCTCGCGGGCTTGCCGGTGTTCTTCTGCGGGTAGGGTTATCGTCATGGGTAAATCAGTTTATTCTGCAATAAAATAAAAAAGCGCACCGGCGGCGTCACCGGATGCGCTGTAATCGAATCAAAGGTTTGGAGATTCAGGTGAGAGAAAATGATTCACCACAACCGCAGGTGGACTTGGCATTGGGATTGACGAACACAAATCCTTTGCCCTGCAGGCCCCCCTGGTAATCCAATTGCATACCTTTCAGATAGATCAGACTTTTGGGGTCCATATAAACCTGGAATCCCTCGTGATCAATCACGGTATCTCCGTCTTCTTTCGTGGTGAAACCGAGGTCATAAGAAAGGCCGGAACAGCCTCCGCCCTTAACGCCGAGGCGCAACCCGATGCCGGGTTTGTTCTCCTGAATGACCAGTTTTTTCACCTCTTCCGCGGCGGCGGGGGTGATGGAAACGATTTGTTGAGTATCGGGCATTGAGGACTCCCTGAAAATCAATAAGTTTATCTGTTATTTAGATACTGGAACCGCCAATTGGATTCAGCATTATACCGGAAATTTTCAGAGTCCGTCAAACATTGCGCCTTTATCTTTTATTCATGGTTTCTTTGTAAGTGATTGAAAATTAGCAGTTTAAAAATTTGATTTTATGCGGGGCTGATGTGATATATTTCAGAGGAACCAAAATATTTAAAACTTTTCGAGGTTGCTTGAATCTTAAGTGTTTGAATCGAAGCTATAAAGAAAGGGTGGCGCATGATCAGAATTCCGGATTTGATTGACTTGGTCCAAGCAAAAATTCCAGATGCGGAAGTCAACGCGATGGACAAAACAGGGATGAGCGACCATTTTATCATTCATGTCGTTTCCAGGGAGTTTGAGGGTAAAAACGTCATGGAACGTCATCGAATGGTGCAGGGTTGCCTGACAGATGCGATGAAAGACGGACGAATCCACGCGGCGGAAATCAAAACCGACGTTCCTTCATAATCCAATAATTATTTATCTTAAATGTATTTAAGGAGTTAGCGATGTCTGCAATTGAAGACGAAATCAAAAAAGAAGTAGCCGAAAATAAAATTCTCATTTACGGAAAAGGCACCAAAGCCGCTCCGCAATGTGGTTTTACCGTAGAGACCATCCAGTTTTTCAATAAGTACGGATACCCTTTCGAAGTGATCAATGTTCTCGACAATATGCCCAAGCGGGAGGCCTTGAACCAAATGACCAACTGGCCTACGCTTCCGAAGGTATTCATTAACGGCGATTTTTACGGCGACACTGACATCCTCGATGAAATGGAAGCCAAGGGTGAAGTTGAACCTCTGATCAAAAAGGCATTTGGCGACGCATAAGCGGAACCTCTTTTTCTAATCTTTTACCAGGAAGGTTTCATGGCTGACAAACTGGAAGTGGGGGACCGTGCGCCCAATTTTGAACTGCCTGCGGTGTATGGTTATAAGGCTGGGGCTACCAGCCCCTCTGCCGAAGAAGGGGTGACAGTCAAGCTCAAGGACCTTGAAGGTAAAAACTGGGTTGTTCTTGCCTTTTACGTGTTCGATGCCAGTCCGGAAGATACCCGGTCGATGGTTTGCTTCAATGAATGGAACCGCAAGTTCCGCACCAAAGAAGTCGAACTGCTTGGTGTCAGCTGGAACGGTGTGCAATCCCACCGCCAGTTCATCGAAATTTACCAACTCGGGTTTACCCTGCTGGCGGATGAGCATAAAAAAGTCTCCGACCTGTATGGCGTAATCGAGGAGGTTGATGATCTGGGGCAGATGGTCAAGCGCATTCACCGGACTACATTTGTAATTGATAAGACCGGAATGATTCGCGGAATTTGGGATAACATCGAAGATCTGCGCGAGCATCCCAAAGAAATCTGGGAATTCATCCAAAAAGAAAAGGGCGTCTAGAAGAGCCGGTTCGGGAGCGTTATCCTTCCTGAAGCGTCTTTTCCTTTGTGTCTTGAGGAGTTTCGTGCGACTTGTAATTGTTGCAGATAATTTCGCGAAGGGTGTTGAGCACGCTTTCTTCTTTATCATTGATAACCGTCTGGCTGGATATGGGCGGTGAAATGATAATTTGAATCCTCCCGGGTCGGATAATCCAACTGCCTTTTTTGATGATCCGACCCGTTCCCAACAGGGTGACGGGGACCAGTGGGGCCCCCGAACGCACCGAGAGCAGGGGGCCGCCTTTTTTGAACGGTCCGATTGTCCCATCCGTCGACCGTGTTCCTTCCGGAAATATCACGATGGAATTGCCTGCCTTTAATTTCTCAATGGTCGCCAGAAAGGCCTGATAGGCTTTTCTACGGTTGCCACGGTCCACGGGAATGTACCCCGACGCCCACATCGACCATCCCACGAATGGAATTTTGAATAAACTCGATTTGGCCACCCACCGTATCTGTAACGGTAGATAGGCGTTGAGGGAAAAGATGTCGAAAAAGCCCTGGTGGTTGGCGATGAAAATCTGAGCCTGGCCTTCCTGTACATGCTCCAAGCCTTCAATGTCCACCTGGATTCCATTTAAAATGCATAGCCAGCGTCCCCAAATGCTGGATATCCTGTGCGAGAGATTGTTCGAGGAATCAAATAACCGGGCCAGTATTGCCAGGGTACCCAGCCCCGCTGAAAGAAGGACGATGATGATCCAGAACTTGGTGGTATGATAGGCCGATTTGATCATTTCACTCTGAAATAAGCGGGTTGTTTGGCATGCGAAACCGGTCGGTCCGATATTTATTGGGATGTATCCTTTTAAGTTCTTTACCCTTGCAGGAAGGGTTGGCCTGGGGGCCGGCGGGTCATCGCATCGTTGGTCGTATTGCGGAAATGAATCTGGACCCCGAAGTCCTGAAAGCCATCCGAAAAGAGTTTAACATAAAACATTTGGCAAATGTCGCCAACTGGGCCGATGAAATTAAAAAGAGCCCTCACAAGCCCGATGTTCTCCATTATACCAATATTGCAATGGGTCACCGATCCTACGATCCACAACGCGATTGCCCTCAAAAAAGATGCGTTACCGCAAAGATTGAAGAGTATAAAAGCATTCTCTCAGACTTTCATTCCTCTGTGAAAAGCAGGAAAGAAGCCTTCAAGTTTCTGGTACACTTGGTGGCCGATGTGCATCAGCCGATGCATTTGGGCAATGAAAAGGACCGGGGAGGTAACGATATTTCCGTCAATTTTGGGGAAAAGCAGACCAACCTTCACAGGGTGTGGGATCACGATTTGATTTTTCTCGCAGGAAAGAGTCAGCGGCAATTTGCCCGGGAATTGAACCGGTCCATCACTTTGGAAAATAGAAAGCTGTGGAGCCGTGGCTCTCCGGGCGATTGGTCCAATGAATCGCGCATTCTGGCGCTGGATTACGGTTATCCGTTAGAGTTTTCTTCCGGACGGGAGTTATCTCCGGATTACATTCGTACCGGACGGAAAATTGTCGAGAAGCAATTGCAACGTGCGGGCCTTCGACTGGCGGAAACACTCAACCAGTTGCTCAAAAACTGAATTTAATTAATGATGGGAAGGAAGTCATGACGGAAACCAGTCCTCTTTATTTTAAACAATTGTTGTGTGGGATGGATGTTGCGCAAACGGATGCTTCAGCGCGTTCCATGGCCAATTTCATTTATTTGATTGGTGACCGGGAAACGCGCGAATGTGTGGTGGTCGACCCGGCCTGGGATGTCGATGGCTTGCTGGAAAAGGTCGAAGCGGAGGGTATGAAACTGACCGGTGCGCTGGTGACCCATTATCACCCGGATCATGTCGGGGGCCATATTTTTGGTATGGATATTCTGGGCCTGGCTCAATTGATGGAAAAAAATCCCGTCCCCATTTATGTGAACAAGCATGAAGCCGAGGGACTGAAGCAGGTAACCGGAGTTTCTTTATCCGATATGAAGCAAATGGATAGCGAGGAACGAATGAAAGTGGGATCTGTTGAAATTTCGTTTCTGCATACCCCGGGGCATACCCCCGGTTCCCAGTGTTTTCGGGTGGATGATTATTTGGTGGCAGGCGACACCCTGTTTTTGCAGGGGTGCGGACGTGTGGATCTGCCAGGCGGGGACAGCGAGGAGATGTACCATACCCTGACCCGCCGCCTGGCGAAAATTCAGAATGAGATCATTCTGTATCCCGGTCACAACTATGGCGGCAGTGGTTCGGCACCCATGGGAGAAGTACGTGAATCGAATTCATATCTGCAGATCAATAGTTTGGCGGAGTGGCGTATGATGATGGGGTGAAATATTGATTTTAGGAACTGTTCTGAAGTCTGTTAGAAATTTGTTTGATGGATTGATTTGCCTCCAGCATCATGTTAAAAGACATCCGTAAGAGCCTTTTGATAATATTTTAAAAGGTGATTGGATGTTGGAATTGGCCTGAAAGTAAAAACTTATTGAGGTTATTATTCCTTAGTACATTCAAAGGAAAATTATGAGATCCATTTTTTCAATGTTCGCAAAATCCCCCTTTAAGCCCCTCGCCAGCCACATGGAGAAGGTGCGTGCTTGTGTAGACCAGATCAAACCGTTATTTGATGCACAGCTTTCAGGGGATTACGATAAGGTTCAGCAAATATCAGAGCAAATTATCCAACTGGAGTATGGAGCGGATAAAATAAAAAATGATATTCGGGATCATTTGCCGCAGAGCATTTTCCTGGCTGTCGATAAACGCGACTTTTCCCATTTACTTTCTGCGCAGGATGATATTGCCGACTCCGTGGAAGACCTGGCGGTTATTCTTCGGATTCGTCACCTGGCAAATCCGGAAGTTCTTTATGAACCCTTGAACCAATTTGTCGACCATGTGGTGATGAGCGCCCACAGTGCCTGCGATTTGATCCATGAGCTGGAAAATCTTTTGGAGGCTTCATTTGGCGGTGTGGAAGCGGAAAAAGTGGAAAAAGACTGTCACCAATTAGCCACCTATGAGTGGGAAGCGGATAAAAAACAATTCGCTTTTGCCCAGAAACTTTTTTCGCTGGGCGACACCCTGTCTGCAGCCGATTTATTGCTTTGGAATGAAGTGAGCAAGAAGTTAGGTGCTGTGGCTGATAAATCAGAACAGATCGGCAAAACCCTGAGAATATTTCTTGCCAAATAACTGACCCCTTCAGGGTCCTTCTTAATTTTTCCTGGAGATTCTTTTGGATTTAGCGACCATCCTCCTTTGGTTTGGTATCCTTGCCTGCGTTTATATGGCCTGTAATATAGGCGCCAATGATGTAGCCAATGCCATGGGTACCAGCGTTGGCGCCAAAAGCCTGACCTTCCGCCAGGCGGTCGTGATTGCAGCCGTGGCTGAGTTTGCCGGAGCCGTATTCGTCGGCGGCCATGTATCCGATACTGTACGCAAAGGGATGGTTGATCCCAACCTGTTTTCCGATGTGCCCATGCATCTGGTGTATGGGATGATTTCCGCTTTGGTTGCAGCTTCCATCTGGCTCCATATTGCCAGTTTTCTGGGTTGGCCGGTGTCTACCACCCACTCCATAGTCGGGGCGGTTGTTGGCTTTGGATATATTGCAGGTGGAGTGGACGCGGTCAATTGGGGTAAGGTGGGTTCTGTCGTCATGAGCTGGATCGTATCTCCGTTAATGGGAGGAGTGGTGGCCTATGGGGTATTCCGGTTCGTCACCGTTTATATTCTCGATAAACGCGATCCGGTGGCCCAGTCCAAAAAACTGGTTCCCTTTATGGTGTTCGTGGTTTTTGTTATTCTCGCCAACTCCATGGTGTACAAGGGACTCAAAAATCTGAAACTGGATCTTGATTTTCAAAATGCCTTGATCATTTCACTGTTGGTCGGGGCCATTGCGTTTGTCATAGCGAAGATTCTGGTTCAGAAGATTAAAGCGGTATCCCCGGACGATATCACCCGGCAATTTGTCGCCACAGAATATATTTTCAAATTCCTCCAGGTCATTACCGCATTTTATGTGGCCTTCGCCCATGGCGCCAATGATGTCGCTAATGCCGTTGGCCCCCTGGCGGCAGTTGTTTCCATCCTGGATACAGGTACGGTTGAAATGAAGGTTCCAATGCCGCTCTGGATATTAATAATGGGCGGGACCTGCATTGTGGTCGGATTGTTGATCTGGGGAACCCGTGTCATGGAAACGGTGGGCAAGAAGATCACCGAAATCACTCCCTCCCGGGGGTTTTCGGCCGAGTTCGCCGCCGCCACGGTGGTTTTGATCTGTTCTAAAATGGGACTGCCCATTTCCACTACCCATACCCTGGTCGGTTCTGTGATCGGGGTGGGAATGGCCCGCGGATTGGCCAGTCTGAATCTAGCGATTATTCAGAAGATCGTCGTTTCCTGGTTTGCTACCGTTCCCTTCACTGCCGTTTTATCCATGTTGTTTTTTAAAGCCTTCACAACATTTCTTCCCTGAGCACATTGGCGCGGTTTCAAGCGCTACCTTCCCTGAATATCTTGCTTGTCTGGGACAATGCTATAATGCAGGTGTTTTTTTTAATTTCCACGGACCCTGGTGGAATAACCCAGAGTCTTATCCCATCTTAATCAATAGAGATATGCGATGAAAGTAGCAGGGCAACTCCGAAAAATGACCCATGAAGAGGCGGACCCGATTCAATACTTCCTGAGTCTGGATGAAAAACTGACAGCGATAAATCCCGAGATTGGCCGGGATATGTCATTGAAATTTTTAAATAAAATTACTTGTATCGAATGCGGTCGATCGATCAAGAAAACTTATGATCAGGGATATTGTTTTCCCTGCGCACGTGATTTGCCGGAAAATGCCATGTGCGCCGTTCGACCGGAAAAATGTGAGCACGAATTCGGCAATGAGCAGGACCGGGAGTTTTTTGAAAAATACTGCAAGGTCGATCATCTGGTATATTTGTCCCTGACCTCGGGAGTGAAGGTAGGGGTGACCCGTCATTGGAATATTCCTTCACGATGGATTGATCAGGGCGCGGTGCAGGGTCTGGTGATCGCCCGGACCCCGGAACGCAAACTTTCCGGTTTGATCGAAGTGGCCCTGGCAGAACATATGGCCGACAAGACCAACTGGCGGAAAATGCTCAAAGGTGAATTGGATCCAGTGGATCTAAAGGAGATTCGAAGCAAGGTCAGCAAGTGGTTTCCTGATGATTTGAAACAGTATTTCCTGAATGATCAAGATGTGTGTGAATTGCACTATCCTGTGGTAGAGGTTCCTCCCAAAATTGTCAGCCATAATCTGGATAAGGAACCGCATTTTCGCGACCGGTTAACGGGCATTAAAGGGCAGTATCTGATTTTTGATAACCGGGTGATCAATTTAAGAAAATATGGCGGGTACCATGTGGAATTTGAATCCTTTAATTGAAAGATTTTTCTGGGTCAGGAGGTTTTGTGGACTTTGAATTCATTTGGTTGATTGACACGTCTATTTTATTTCGTCTGGTGCTGGCAGTATTGCTGGGCGGTGCGGTGGGTATGGAGAGGGAGATGCACGGGCGTCCCGCAGGGTTTCGTACTCATATTGTGGTTTGCCTGGGCGCGGCCATGATGATTGTGGGATCCGAGTTTTACCAGAATCACATGAATCCGGAAACGGTGTTCGACCCGAATCGCATGGCCGCAGGCATTATCACCGGTATTGGTTTTCTGGGAGCCGGGGCCATTATGCGGGAAGAGAACATGGTCCGGGGGCTGACCACCGCCGGCTGTATCTGGTTTGTCGCGGGACTGGGAATTGTGATCGGCAAAGGACTGTTTCCCCTGGCGCTTTGGGGAACGCTTCTGGTCCTGATCATGCTGATTTTTTTTCGTTATGTGGAAAGCTGGATGTCGGTCGAGAATTACGGTGAAATGTTTATCCGGATGAATCTGGACAGTTATGATTCAATCAAGAACCAATGTGCTGAAATCATCCGGGACAACGGGTTCCTGGTTCAGGAAACCCGCTACCGGGTCGACCGGACCCAGAATGAAGTCCGGTTGGAATATGTGCTGACTTACAGCAAGGGAAAAAGTCAGGAAGAATTGTTGATGGCTATCTCCCGGCTGGAAGGGATCCGGGAGGTTAGCGGTTGATCGCCTCCGTTGTTTCTAAGCGGCTTCTTTGATCACTTTGCCGGTAAAATATCGACCGGTGCCATCAGGCTCCATGGTGGCTACCTGCAGGTGGGTGGCCAAACCCAGTTTTTTGAGTACGCAAATCACCAGCCAGGTGGAATCAAATTCCCAGGGCCGCAATCCATGCCGCGCCGATTTCGGAAATGCGTGGTGATTGTTGTGCCAGCCTTCGCCCCAGGCGATGAGTCCGACCCACCAGCAATTGGTAGCCAAATCGTTGGTCTTGAAATTTTTGTATCCCCATTTGTGGGCGGCGCTGTTGACCGACATGGTCTGCTGGTAAACAACCGCGAGCCGGACGAAAATGCCCCAAACCACCCAGGGAATTCCACCCATCAGGTACAGAACAACTCCCAATGCGGCTTGGACGGGAATCATATTGTTGCTCAGGAACTGATAGAATTTGTCGTTAGAGAAATCCTTGGTATACCCGATCAGTTTCCGTTTATCATCAAAATCATGGGTCTTGTAAAACGTCCAGCCCAGATGAGACCACCAGAATCCTTCGCGGGCATTATAGGGGTCTTTGTCGGTATCGGAGTTGGCATGATGCATGCGGTGTTGGCCCACCCAGGTAATAGGAGTGGCTTGCATGGCCAGGGTTCCCATCAGAACGAAAAAGTTGGCCAGCCATTTGGGTAATTCAAAACTTCGGTGGGTCAGGTAACGATGGAAACCCAGGCAAATTCCCAGGGAACCCGTCATCCAAACCAGGAGCAACATGACTCCTACCGCACTCCACGAAAAGGTGTATTCGGGCAGGAATATGGCGGTTGAGGCCACAAGATGAATTACCACGAAGCCTGCTATGTTAACGAGGGCTAGCTTGCGTTTTGGAGGTAACGGTTTAATTTCGCCCATGGGGGGTCCCTTTCTTTAAAATCTCTCGATAAATTGATACTCTATTTTTGTCTGGTACCAGAATACATTTACTTTTTGTTTCGTTTTGTAAAACTTATGTAACATTAATAGGGGGGAGGGGGTAGGTTTAAGGCTTATTTTTCAATGATTTATATTGTAAAATAAATGTTTCAAACGATTTTCTTGTGATTTGCCATGATGAATAAACTCAGAACCCTATTTCATCCGATATTTGTGTTTATCGGCGTCCAGATCGCCTGGATTATTCTTATGGGTATCTGGATTAATTGGTACATCCAAAACCGCCGTGATTTTGAGGAGTTTGCCAAGAGCATCAAACCGGAGCTATTCGATGCCGATTTGAACTGGGTGATTCTGCTGGAAGGCTGTTTTTTGATGATAGTGATTCTGGGCGGGGTTTTGCTGATTTTTGTTTTCTGGGGCAAGCAGGCCAGATTGAATCGTCTGCAGAGCAACTTCGTTTCCAGCGTGTCGCATGAACTGAAATCTCCACTGGCTTCCATCCAGCTTTACCTGGAAACCATGAAACTTCAAAATGTCTCTCCCGAGGAGATTAAGGAATTTGTGGAAATCATGTTGACTGATACTGAACGGCTTTCAAGTTTGATCGATAATATACTGGAAGCCAGCGGAGCCGATCCCAAAGGTCTGAAACTGCATTTCCAATCGGTGCCATTAAAACCGTTCTTGGATGAAGTGATGGATGGGCACCAGCGGCGTTTTGCTGAAAAACGGATACAGGTGCACCTTGATGTTCAGGATTGTCCGCCTCTGTATTTGGACAAGCGCGCTATGAAGATGGTATTTAACAATCTCATAGGAAATGCTTTACGATACTCGCCTGAAGGCAGCGTCTTTACCGTTCGGGTAAGAAAAAACGGGAAGTTTTGCCATATCGATTTCATCGATTCCGGTATTGGATTGAGCGAAAAGGATTGCAAGAAGGTTTTTGGAAAGTTCTATCGAGTGCAGAATAAAGAAACCCAGAATATCGAAGGAGCCGGTTTAGGTCTCTATCTAACCCGCGAAATCGTGAATCACCATAAAGGAAAAATCAAGGCAACCAGCGAGGGCCAGGGTAAAGGATCAACTTTTACGGTTTCTCTACCCATGAACGGGGCACATTTGCAATCTAAAAACGAAATATGAATATTGGCAGAACATGAGTAAAAAAAATAAAATTTTACTGGTGGAAGATGAGAAGCATCTGGCCAAGGGGCTTTCATATAACCTGGGAAAAGAAGGGTATCAGGTTACCGTGGCGGAGGATGGGTTGGCGGCTCTCGGTTGTCTGGAGCAAGAGGAATTTGACATGATGATCCTCGACCTCATGCTTCCCAAAATGGGGGGTATGGAGGTCATCAAAAAAGTACGCGAGACCAACATTCGTTTCCCCATATTGATGCTAACGGCCAAAACCACCGATGAGGACCGGACACTCGGTCTCGAAGCGGGAGCGGACGATTATCTCGCTAAGCCGTTCCACCTCCCTGAACTCTTACTGAGGGTCAAAGGCATCCTGCGGCGTAAGGATTGGTATGAGGAGCCGGTTCGCAGTTTGGAGTATTTTGAATTCGACAATATGTGGGTGGATTTCAAAACTGGAAAAGCCAGGGGATGCGATGGGGAGTTTTATCTGACATCCAAGGAAGTCCTGGTAATGAGCCTGCTCATAGCCAATCGTGGAAAAGTGGTTTCCCGTGAGGACCTTCTGGAAAAGGTATGGGGCTACAGCCCAAACACCGAAACACGCACAGTCGACAACTTTATTTCACGCCTCCGCAAATACTTCGAAAAAAAACCGCAAAATCCCCGTTATATTGTCACCGTCCGGGAAAAAGGATACCAGTTCAACGAAGTTCCTTCTTAATCCGATGATAGCAGTTAAAAGGGCAGTTTGAATTTTTCCAATAGGGTGTCTCCACCGGGAACCTTCCCGAGCAGAGCTTTTTTCGTGGCTTGGTTGAGCAAATCCTTGTAGGCGGATTCTTTATCTTCCAGAATACTCCTGTAATCTTTTAACCCTGAAACCAACCCTCCGGCATCTGAAACCGGAAGATTCGTCGAGTCGGCAATGGATTTTTTCAGTTCCTCCTCAAACGTCTTTACTTTTTCATCGAACAGTTTGCGAACCGAGCTTGCCAGTATCTGGTCCAGGTCTGACTGGATGTCCAGTGTGTACTGCCCCAAGGTTCCTTTTAAAGCCACTTGAACGTAAAACTGATCGACACTTTGCAGAACTTTTCCGAGAAGGCGAGACATTTCATCCTTCGTTTCCCCGGCGTTTGCAAACGATGCGCCGTGGACTTTGACCGAAAAATTTCCGGCCAGGTTCTTCTCGTTCCGGATTTCAATATGTCCCTTAAAGTCGGCCAGACCCTGCGTTAATGTAGCCCAATGGCCAAAAGGAACGGGATTGATTTTAAAGGCATCCACGCGGGCGTCCAGAGTATCCCCGGTTTCGTTGCGGGTTCGATCCATCACCAGATTCAGTTGAAATTGTTTGAACGCATCGGTTTGGTTTCCCGCAATGTTAAGCTGAAAGGGTTTCCCGTATAGTTTGGGATCGTTGGTCAGGCCCTGGAAATCTCCCGCCACATCCTGACCCTGAACGTTCATAGAAAGGCTGGCGTTGCGGATCAAAAAGTCGGGAAAGGGATTAGCAGATGGAAACTTGATGAATTGCCCCTTGCCGCGCTCCGGTTTTTCCGGCTCTGGTTCCGATTCCGAGTCGCTCTTCAGATAGGGACTGATTTTTTTATAATAACTCCAGGCCTTGTCAATTTTGGATTTCAGTGGACCGGAAATCATTTGTCCGGCCAAGCCGGACCCGCCTTTCAGGTCTAATGAATATTTCTTCTTCAATCGGTCAAAATCTTTTTTAGGAAGATTCTTCAAGTTGACCGCCACGGTTTTGGATTTTTGGATATCAGTTTCCAGATCCCTTTTGAAGGTTTTAATGATATCAAGGCGGGATTGGATATCGCCGCGCAGGGTCTGGATTTCGTCAGCAAACGCCTTAATAGCCAATGGATCTTTCAGGTTTTTGCCTTTCGCTTTCAGGTCCTTGAGGCGTTGTTTGATTTCTGCAATGCTTTCCTTGCTGAATTGCTGATCGATTTGCGTTTGCCATTTTGATTTAAGCGTTTCCAGATCGCCTTTGGTTTTTTCCACCGCCTCCAGTGTTTCCAGGGTTTCATTTTTTAAAATGTCTTTAGGATTCTTGAACTCCAGTCCCTTGAGAACATCCAATCCATCGGAGGATTTTTCCTCCACCGCGGGCTTGCCGGATTGGGGATCTTCGCGCTTGGGTTGATAGGGTTTGGCGGGAGATTTCCTTTTTTCATTGAAACGAAGGCCTTCCAGCCTCATATCATCAATAATCACTTTTTTGGAAAGCGCCCGACCGCCATCAAAATCTAATTTGATGCGCCCGGCTTCCAGAATGTTTTCTTCCAGCCGGTCAGCGTTCGCGATTTGGAGGCTTCCAATGTCCATTGATTGCGATATCAGAGAAGTGGACAGAGGGCCCACGTCAATCTGTGCTTTCAGCAGGTTGGACCCCTGGTCCTCCAGGGTATCTTTAATAATCCCGTCCAGAAACATTACGAAAAACGCGCCGATCAAGCCGGCCACCATCACAAACACGGCGAGTCCCTGGATACGAATGATTCTGCCCTTAGTTTTCATGAATACTTCTCATAAGCGTCAAGCACCTTTAAAAATCTCAACACAGGGAATTTCCCGATGAAAGTGTTGTAGGCGTGCCGGTATTTTACGACCAGGACATTGAACAAAAAGAACAGGGGGACGGAAGCGGCCAGAGTTGATACCAGGCTTCCCATGACAATTGTGTTGTTTAGATTCGCCAGAAGAAATACCGGACAACTGAAGAACTGGATCCAGAAACTTTCCAGTCCCTTGGAAGTCAGGAGTGCCAGGCCCACTTGATGAAATACTGGGTCCAGCGCATAGGCGATAATGGAAAACAAGGCGCAGGCGACGATCATCATGCTGATATTCAGGTTGATCAGCAGAGCCAGAAACAGAACAACCAGATTGTGCAGGCTGAATAGGGGGGTGAAACCCAGAATTGCACCAAAAATGATCCCCAGACTGATTTGCCAGGGGGCTTCATTGGAATTCAGGGCTTTAAAAATTTTGATGATCCGACTGAGCATCAAACCACCCTTCTCAATCACAGGTTGGAGAATCACTTTGTTTCGGGTGATCCTGATAAATCCTTGGAAAGTGTATCACATCCTTTACGGAGTGGAACCTTTTTGCTTGGATCAATCCCTAACCTTGCTTACTATGATAGATAGGCGTTCCTTCGATTTGGAGTCCTTGGTTAGTCTAAATTGAGTGATTTTGTCAAAGCTCTGGGCTTATTGAGAGAATTTCTGCATTTGCCTGGTGGGATGATCGAAACCCGGGTAATCAATATAATTGAAACAGATTGGACGAAAATGGATAAACATATTGAAAAACTGCTGGTCGCGTTTATGGTTATGATAGAGGAGAACGGGGGTTCCTGCCGTTTGGATACGGAGGCCTTCAACAGAATGTTTGAAGTGCGGCATAATAAAGGAATTCAGGTCCGGGAATCGAAAGAATCCATGGTGTTTACCATCGGAGACATGACGGTCAACCCGGACGATGCAATGTTGAATTGAAGAAGTATTTCTGTCAAAATTCTTGGAATATGTCAGCCCGGTAGACGAATGCCGGAGCGTTTTAAATAATCAAGGGCTAAAATAATTTCAGTCTATGGGGGGATTAAAATTCATTAAAAAATTGACCCAATGCATCGGGATTCTGGTCAGTTTGACGGTTATTAGTCCATCCGCTGCAGGTATTGCCGCATCCGACGGTTCTCCCCCGTCCTACAACGCTTCACGTTATCTTGAAGACTACCGTTATTTGAAAGATCCCAGCATGCGTACCGACTTCTGGGACCGGCTCAAATACATTCCTTTTAACGATTCCGGGACAACTTACCTCTCTTTCGGTGGCGAAACCCGCCAGCATTTTGAAAGTATCCGCAACGAAAACTGGGGCGCGACGGTCGAAGACAACAACGGCTGGTACCTGCAACGCTATTTATTGCATGCCGACCTCCACATTGGTGACCGGCTCCGTTTGTTCTCGCAGGTTCAAAGTGGTATCGAAACCGGGCGCTCGGGGGGACCCCGCGGGGTGGACGAGGACCGGCTGGACCTGCATCAATTGTTTCTGGATTTTTCACCGCTTCCTTTAAAAAATAAAAATCTCACCATCCGGGTCGGCCGGCAGGAAATCATTTTCGGTTCCCGGCGGTTTCTCAATTACCGGGAACGTCCCAACCTGCGTCTCAGTCACGATGCTGTAATGGGGATGGTGAAGTTGGGGCGCACGGATGTAACCGCATTTGCCGCAAGGCCGGTGCAGATTGACCGCGATTACTTCGATAACAACTCCGGCAACGAACATTCCCTCTGGGGGCTTTATACCGTGACGGACCTCGGCTGGGCCGTTCCACAAAAACTGGATGTCTATTACATCGGCCTCAACCGCGAGCAGGCGCGCTTCGATCAGGGAAGGGCCAACGAAGTGAGGCAAAGCCTTGGCACCCGTCTCTGGGGAAAATATGGGGCGCTGGATTATAATTTCGAGTTTATGTACCAGTTCGGGAGTTTTGGGGATGCCACCATCAGCGCCTATGCCCTGGCTTCAGATACGGGGTATACTTGGAAATTAGGCGCCGACTCAAAAATCCGGTTCAGCCTGCGGGCCGATATCTATAACGGCGACGACGACCCGAACGATGCCGATCTCAATGCCTTCAACCCGTTTTTCCCGAAGGGAAAACACATCAGCCAGCTGGCCGCCACCGGGTTGATCAACCAGCGCGACCTGCATCCCAAAATGAACATCCAATTCAACAAACACTGGTTTTTGACTCTCAGCACGGAATTCATCTGGCGGGACAGTTTGGACGACGGTATTTATTCCATCGCCAATGGTTTGTTGAAAACCGGGCAGGCGAGCCGGGCGCGTTATGTCGGCACTCAGCCGGAAGTGGAACTGAAATGGCAGGTGGACCGCCACCTCGATATCAAGGGAATTTTTGTTTTCTTTGATGCCGGTCCGTTTATCAAAGACAATCCGCCCGGCAACGATATCATTTATCTGGGAACCATGGCGACCTACCGGTTTTAGGAAAACTTCTTGTCATTCCCTTTATAAAGGATGATTTTCACCTTCTCTTCTGTGATTAACCCTTCGGTGACTATCTCATCCAGCCTGGGTTTAATCGCGTCGATTTTGGCCTGTGTGTCGGCCACCTCCACGACAATCGGCAAATCGGTGGACAGTCTCAATATGGAAGTGGTGTGGACATGGCTGGTTTTTCCGAAACCATCGATGCCGCGCAACACGGTTGCTCCCGCCAGTCCTTCCTCCTTGAAAAACTCCACCAGGTATTTGTAAAGGTGTTTCCCCTGGTACTTGGCGGATTCGCCGATGAAAATCCGCAACAGAACAGCCTCGCCTTCTTTTTTCATAATCGACTCGCTTATAGATTCAAGGTGATAATCTTTCCCAGATAAATGGCCAGCAGGGTGAGGACGACCGAACCGATGACATTGGCGCTGAACAACATGTGCTCCTGCTGTTCCAGCAGTTTGAACGATTCGTAACTGAACGTTGACATGGTGGTGAAGGATCCCAGAAGACCGATCGATAAAAATATACGGGTCTCTTCACCGAAATATCCCTTGAACTCCGAAAGAAACATCACCAGCGCCAGCAAAAAACTGCCGATGAAGTTGACCACCAGCGTTCCCAGGGGAAAGGTCACCACCCCCGCCTGTATCCAGCCGCTGATCCAGTAGCGCAGAAGTGCGCCGACGAATCCGCCTATCCCTATCCACAAAATAACCAAAATCCACTCCCGTCAGTCGATAGTTCAATCTATTTTATACACCGTAATCCAGTCTGGAAAAAGGGTTTTACGGCTTCAGCCGGGCAGGATGTGCGTACCGGTCCGCCCGGCAATCGCATCGGCCAGCTGGTTCAGATGTGCAATGATTGTTTTTTTTCCGCCATTTTTAAGAAAATAAAGGGCGGCCTCCACCTTGGGCTGCATACTGCCTTCCAAAAAATGACCTTCCCGCAACCAGGCTTCCATTTCTGCGGCGGTCGCGGTTTCGATGGGCTTTGGGTCCGGTTGATTGAAGTTCAGATACACATGGTCGACCTGCGTCAGGATGACAAGCGTGTCAATGCCAATCCGCGAGGCGAGTAGGGCGCTGGTGCGGTCCTTGTCGATCACCGCTTCGATGCCTTCAAGTTCGCCCTGTGCGTTGCGAAACACCGGAACGCCGCCGCCGCCGGCGCCGATGGCGATCAGCCCGTGCTCGAGCAGATCGTGAAAAATTGATTCCTCGACGATTTCCAGTGGTTGCGGCGAAGGGATCATGCGCCGCCACCCGCGTCCAGCATCTTCTTTCAGAATCCACCCGCGGTCTTGAGCCAGACGGTCGGCTTCATCCTTTTTATAAAATACGCCAATGGGTTTGGTCGGTTTCTGAAAGCCGGGGTCGTTCGGGTCCACCACCACCTGCGTGATAACAGAAAACGATTTTTTGTCGATGCCGTTCTGTTTGCATACGTTGTCGAACACATTTTGAAGGATGTAGCCAATGCGGCCCTGGCTGTCCGCCACGCACACGTCGAGCGTGACTTGTCGGGGAAACTCGTGTGCCGTCAGTTCCTGTTGCAGGAAAATCTGCCCCACCTGAGGTCCATTGCCATGCGTGAGGATAATGGTTTCATAACCTTCCTTCAGGAGCGGCACCAGTTGTTCCATACTCCGGCGGGCGACGACGAATTCTTCTTTCTGGATAGGCTTGTGGTCGCCGGGGACGTTCAGCGCGTTGCCGCCGAAGGCGATCAGCAGACTGGGTTTTCCGGTGGGCGTGTTCAAAGTTTATCCCGTAAAAGGTTTGAGGACGGTTTCCAGGTTGGGGGACCCGATCTCCTGCAGTTCATAGGTGACGCGGACCGAGGGTTTTTGGATATTAACCACCCTGTTCAGATCGATGGGCGTGCCGATGATGACCAGGTCGCAGTCGACCGCATTGATGGTGGCTTCCAGATCGCTGATTTGCTCTGGTCCGTATCCCATTGCCGGTAGCAACGCGCCGATTTTCGGGTATTTCTCAAACGTATCTTTAATGGATCCCACCGCCCAGTGCCGGGGATCGATGATTTCCTTCGCGCCGAACTGCCGGGCGGCGACCACTCCTGCGCCGTAGGGCATCTCGCCGTGAGTCAGTGTTGGTCCGTCTTCGATGACCAGTACCCGCTTGCCTTGAATCTGCTCGCTTCCGTCAACGGAGATGGGTGACTCCGCCTCGATGACCGTTGCGGCCGGGTTGGTTTGGGTTATGGTGTGGCGGAGTTTGTCCACTTCCGCCGCTTCCGCTGTGTCCACTTTGTTAATGATGATCACCTGTGCGCGGCGCAGGTTGGTTTCGCCGGGATGATAACGTGTTTCATGACCGGCGCGATGAGGATCGGTC
>Ga0224501_10000463_pt1 | contig 32436 bp, 37 predicted proteins | sample SF_Oct11_sed_USG_4_FD_169105 | JGI IMG/M metagenome (GOLD analysis project Ga0224501, IMG submission 169105) | Sediment microbial communities from San Francisco Bay, California, United States - SF_Oct11_sed_USGS_8_1 | ecosystem: Environmental > Aquatic > Marine > Sediment | place: USA... | reverse complement strand
GCGTTATATAGAAGAAGATCAGAAAGTTACGCCCTTGAAAGAATTGCAAGGGCTGATCTGGGAAGAAGGCTATAAAGACGGTGAATTAAAAGGGCATATTTATGATGATGCTTTGGAGTGTCTTAAAGACTGGCACAAAAGCGGGATTAAGATCTATATATATTCTTCCGGTTCTATTCATGCGCAAAGATTGCTTTTTGGAAATACGGAGAGCGGAGATTTAAACGGGTTGTTTGATGGAAATTTCGATACAACCACCGGTCCTAAAAAGGAGGTTGAGTCTTACGAAAAAATTATTACTGAGATCGGTATGCCGGCGGAAGATATTTTATTCCTTTCTGATTGTGTGGAAGAGATTGATGCTGCGGCTAAGGCGGGGATGAATGTTGTTATTCTGGATCGTGAAAAGTGCCTGACTGATAATCAGCCATATAGTGTCGTTCAGAGTTTTAACGAGATTTTCGGAGATAATCAGGATCATCATATAGAGGCTCACGGATAAGCTCATGAAAATTAATAATGTGCATTACAGATCAATAGCTTTGAATGATGATGGCTGGTCGGTGCGTATTTTTGATCAACGAAAATTACCGTGGGAGCTTGTTTTTGTTCATCTTGAGACGATGGAACAGGCAGCGAGGGCAATTTCCGAGATGTGGACGCGCGGCGCGCCGTTACTATCGGCAACGGCGGCTTATGGCTTTTGTTTGGCTTTGCGTAAGGATGCTTCTGACGAAAACCTTGATGCTGCGTATAAGATTTTGTTGGCAACGCGCCCGACCGCTGTGAATTTACGCTGGGCTTTGGACGAGATGAAAGAGGCTACGCAAGGGCATAGCGGGAAAGCGCGAGTGGACGCTGCTTATAAACGGGCCGAGGAAATATGTGATGAGGATGTCGAGATCAATCGCAAGATAGGGGAGAACGGTCTTAAAATCCTGCGTAAACTCTCGCAAGAAAAGAACGGCGCGCCGATCAATATTCTAACGCATTGTAATGCCGGGTGGTTGGCGACTGTGGATTACGGCACGATTACCGCGCCGATTTATCTGGCCCATGATGAAGGGATTAAGGTTCATGTCTGGGTGGATGAGACGCGCCCGCGTAATCAGGGTGCATCCTTGACAGCCTATGAACTTTCCCAGCATGGTGTGCCGCATACAGTCATAGCTGATAATGCAGGTGGGTTATTGATGGAGCGGGGGCAGGTTGATTTATGTCTTGTCGGTACGGATCGTGTAACGCGTAACGGTGATGTCTGTAATAAAATCGGGACTTATCTTAAAGCTCTGGCGGCCAAGGATAATGACGTGCCGTTTTATATTGCTTTGCCATATCCAACGATTGATTATTCTATGGAAAGCGGGGATATGGTGCCGATCGAGGAAAGATCGGAGCAGGAAGTCACCCGAATTGCAGGGCTAAGTGATACAGGCGATGTTATGGAGGTGCAAATTACGCAGTCCAGAGCCTATAATCCGGCCTTTGATGTCACGCCAGCGCGGCTTGTGAGTGGGTATATCACGGAACGCGGGATATTAGAGAAAGTATGTAAAGAGGATTCCGATGAGCCTGTTTATGCCGATATAGCGGCTTAGAGGGCAAAAGAGTCGGTTTTATTTGCACTCGCGCAGCTTTTATGTGTAGAATATTGGGAACAACTTATAACAAATGGTGAGTTATTGTGGTTACAAGTCTTTTTAATGGTGAGAGTGGTATTGAAGCTGTAAGAGAAATGCGGCAGCCGGAGGAATGGACGATTTCTTGGCTGGCTGCTCAAGCAGTGGATTATAAGAAGCTTCACTGGAATATAGGTGACCGGAATATTTCGCCAAATGATAAACACCTTATTCTTGTTAATAGTGGTAATGATGATGCTCTTAGAGAATATATGGAGACCATGGATACAAATGGCGGGCGTTCGTCTAATAATAATAATGTGACGGCGCGTCTTGGTGATGCGATGGTGGAAGGCATTGATCGTAGCACGGCGGATGAAATGCTCTCAGGCGATACTTCGTTTGTGGCTAAAAAAGAGTCTTTTGAAGAGCGGAAAGCAGATCATTATTCCAATGATGATCCTCCTAAGACAGTTAATGAAGTCAAGCCGCCTGAAGATACTTTTGCGAAAGGTCCTCAGGGCCCATTTGGTGTTCCCAGATTCGGCTAAATCATTTTTCAAAAATCCTCTTGCATTTATCCTTTCAATTATACTATTGTCCGCCCGATGCGTGGAAACGCATTTGGTTGTGGGAGGTTGTTGTCTGAATAAGACCATAGACAAGCCGGACCACATAGTTCTCCAATATTGCTATTGAAAAGGAGAAAGACAATGGCAAAGAAAATTTCGGGTTATATTAACCTGACAATTATAGGCGGCTCTGCAAATCCGTCTCCACCGGTTGGTCCTGCTTTGGGTCAAAAAGGTGTGAACATCATGGAATTCTGTAAGGCTTTTAACGCCAAGACAGAAGACCAAAAGGGGATTCCTATTCCGGTTGTGATTACCGTATATGAAGACCGCTCTTTTGACTTTATCACAAAGACACCTCCTGCAAGTTACTTTATCAAGCAGGCTGCGAAGTTGCAGAAAGGCTCCAGCACGCCGGGTCGCGCTGTGGCAGGTCAAATCCGTCGCTCGCAAATCAAGGAAATTGCAGAGAAGAAAATGCAGGATCTGAATGCGAATGATATTGATGCGGCAATGTTAATTATTGAAGGCTCGGCACGTTCTATGGGCGTCGAAGTCGTGGAGGGTTAAGTTATGGCGAAGAACACTAAAAACAATAAAAAAGCCCTTGAACTTGTAGATCGTACAAAATTTTATGATCTTAAGGAGGCTATCGAGGTTTTGAAGAAATGTGCGAAAAATCGTAAATTCGACGAGACATTCGAGATTTCACTAAACCTTGGTGTAGACACAAAGCATGCTGATCAGCAGGTCCGTGGTATGGTGACATTGCCGCATGGTACAGGTGCCTCTGTAAAGGTTGCTGTTTTTGCTAAAGATGATAAGGCGAAGGAAGCGAAAGCTGCCGGTGCGGATATTGTCGGTGCTGAGGATTTGGTTGAGAAAATCCAGAAAGGCGAAATCGAGTTTGATCGTTGCATTGCAACACCTGACATGATGGCTCTGGTTGGCCGCGTGGCAAAGGTTCTTGGTCCGAAAGGTCTGATGCCTAATCCCAAGCTTGGTACGGTGACACCTGATGTGAAGAAGGCTGTTAGTGAAGCCAAAGCCGGTTCGATCGAATTCCGCGCCGAGAAAGCCGGCATTGTTCATGCAGGAGTAGGCAAGGTTTCTTTTGATGATAAAAGTCTGGCTGAAAATGTTTCCGCTTTTGTCGCGGCAATCAAAAAAGCCAAGCCGGCAGGTGCAAAAGGTACGTATATTCAGAAAGTATCTGTAACGTCGACAATGGGTCCAGGCCTTAAAATCAATTTGGATAGTATTGCTGCTTAAAATATAAGGATAAGTTTTTTAAAAATAGCCCTGTATAATGTGGGGCTATTTTGTTATTTTGTCCAAGTCAATAAAAAGGAAGATTTTATGAATACAGAGACTTTATTTGATCGAATCGGGGGCGAATATGCGATTAATGCTGCTGTCGATTCTTTTTATGAGAAGGTTTTAAGCGATGATCTATTATATCCATTTTTTGAAGGTATATGTATGGACACGCAAATGAGCAGTATGAAATCTTTTCTGACTGTCGCTTTTGGGCATGGAAGTTCAGAAACCATAAAGAATATGCGAGAAGTCCATGCACCTCTTGTTGAAAAAGGGCTGAATGATACTCATTTTGATGCTATTTTGGGGCATATGACTGAAACTTTGCAAGAATTATCTATTGCTGAAAATTTGATTGCTGAGGTTCAAGATGTTGTCGAGAGTTATCGGGATGAAGTTTTAAATCGTTGATTTTCTTTAAATGAAATTGTTTTAAAATCCCGAATTTGAAGGGATTTTTATTTGTAGTTGCATTTTATAAGACTATGTTTTATTATCTGCCCGAACTTTATGGAAAAGGGTTGTATATGTCTGAACAATTTAAATTTATGCCAAATGAAACCGCAGAAGTAAGATTTGCACATCCTGCGGGAATTGCGTTGTTTTCTAAGGAGCAGGAAACGCTCCAAAGTTTTTTGACAAGATTATTTGGTGAAGAATCAATACCTGGGGGAACTTGGCCCAGTAAATTGAAAGTTGGGGGTAAGCCTTTGGTTCTTACTGCTTTTAAAGAAAAAAAATATGGTGGGTCGGATTGTGAGCCTGTAGGATTATTATCTGTCCTAGAATGTTAATTTTTTTGTTGACGAGCTTGTTTCATAGCTTTATAAGCACCCTCATTGAATTAACCCGTCCGAGACTGTTAGGCATAAAAGTAAGTCCTGCATAGATGTGGAAAGTGAGATAAGTCTTTTGGGCTTTATTGTTTTTCATGCAAAGTTTTGGATGGTGGCCTTTTTTAAAAAGAGCCGCTTTTTTTATGTTTAGATTTTAAGGAGAAAAGCGATGGGCATGAGCCGCGCTGCTAAGAAAGCCGAAATTAAAGAATTGAACGAGCGTTTTTCAAATGAAGAGCTTGTTGTTGTAACGCATTATTCAGGTTTGACAGTTTCCGATATGAGAGAACTTCGTAATAAGCTTCGCGAAGAAGGTGCAAGTTTTAAGGTTACAAAGAACTCGCTGGCAAAATTGGCTATTAAGGGCACAAAATATGAAGGTCTTGGCGATATGTTTACCGGCCCAACCGGTGTTGCAACGTCTCAGGACCCTGTGGCTGCCGCGCGTGTTGCTCATAAATTTGCAAAAGGAAATGACAAGCTTGTTATCCTTGGCGGAGCGATGGGCGAGATTGTTTTGGATGCTGCGGGCGTAGAAGCTTTAGCGAAACTGCCGTCGCTGGACGAGATCAGATCCAAACTTGTTGGATTGCTGCAGGCTCCTGCTACGAAACTGGCGGGTCTTATGCAGGCTCCGGCCCGTGAGCTTGTCGGTGTGACCAAGGCGTATGGTGAAAAAAGTTAATTATATAGAGTTTTAAACAGCGAATTTTAGTTTTATTAAAAGGAGAGAAAAAATGGCTGCTAATTTGGAAAAAATTGTTGAACAACTATCTGAACTAACGGTTCTGGAAGCTGCTGAGCTTTCAAAGCTTTTGGAAGATAAATGGGGTGTTACAGCCGCTGCTGCTGCGCCTGTTGCTGTTGTTGCTGCTGCTGGTGGCGAAGCTGCTGCAGAAGAAAAGACAGACTTTAATGTTGTGCTTGAAAATGCAGGCGGAAATAAAATTGCGGTAATTAAAGAAGTTCGTACGATTACTGGTTTGGGTCTGAAAGAAGCAAAAGACTTGGTCGAAGCTGGCGGTACAATTAAAGAAGGTGTTCCTAAGGCCGAAGCTGAAGAGATTAAAGGCAAGCTTGAAGCTGCCGGTGCGACAGCTGCTCTTAAATAATTTTCGTATTTATACGATTTCGCATTTCCCGCCGATTTGTGCGGGAAGTGCTTTTTTGCCTTTAGGCGTGATTTATGGTTGACATTAATTGTGCCGTGGGCCATATAGCTAACAAACTTGATCTGGGACGAACGTGAGACTTTTGAAAAAGACGGACTCCGTGAACGATAAAATGAAGTGAATATAGACCGCTGGGCCATATTTAAGGCGCAGAGGTTTTTTTGTTTTGCTAGGTAAACAAAGCTAGAGGGCGAGCGCAAAAGCCCCGAAGAGATGTAATTTTAGACAGTTACTTGAAAAGAGAATAGGAAAATAGGCCATGAGTGCAGCAAAATCCGGAAAATCTACAGAATATGTAAATGCGAACAGCGTAGAAAGTTTTACTGGTAAGAAACGCGTGCGTCGTGATTTTGGTATGATTAAAGAGGTTGAACAGATTCCTCATCTGATAGGGTTGCAGCGTGACTCATATGCGCGTTTCCAACAAAAAGATGTTCCTGCGCAAGATCGTAAATTAAATGGCCTTCAGGAAGTTTTATTTTCTGTTTTTCCGATTAAGGATTTTGGGGACAAAGCCGAGATTGACTTTGTCAAGTATGAGTTTGAAGAGCCAAAATATGATGTTGAGGAATGTCAGCAGCGCGATATGACGTATTCTGCGCCGTTGCGTGTTACTCTTCGCTTGTCTGTATTTGATATTGATGAAGATACGGGTCTTCGTTCCATTCGCGATATTAAAGAGCAAGATGTCTATATGCTCGATATGCCGATGATGACTGAAAACGGGACATTTGTTGTGAATGGTACAGAGCGTGTGATTGTTTCCCAGATGCACCGTTCCCCCGGCGTTTTCTTTGATCATGATGGTGGTAAAACCCATGTCTCGGGTAAGTATCTTTTCTCTGCTCGAGTAATTCCTTATCGCGGATCATGGCTGGATTTTGAATTTGATGCAAAAGACCTTATGTTCGTGCGTATTGACCGTCGTCGTAAATTACCTTTGACAACGATGCTGCGTTGTCTGGATTGTGCCGAGACTGAACGCTTGCGTGCACAGGCTGCTGAGAATGATGAAGAGTTGGATCCGTTGATGGTGCAAGGGATGTCTAATGAGGAAATTTTGGGCGTCTTTTATGATACAATTTCTTATAAAAAGAAGAAAAAAGGGTGGGAGACACCATTTGATGGTGAACGTTTCCGTGGCATTAAGCTGCCTTATGACCTTGTCAATGCCAAAACAGGTAAAGTTGCTGTTAAGGAAGGGGAAAAGATTACACCGCGCAGCGCCAAGAAGCTTGCCGAAGATGGATTGAAAGATATTTTGTTATCGGATGAGCATCTAACAGGTGCGTATCTTGCCAGTGATATTTTTGACATGAAAACGGGTCAGGTTATTTTTGAAGCCGGTCATGAACTGGAAGAAGGCGATTTCAAAACATTGGAAGAAGCCAAGGTTGATGACCTGCGCATTCTAGCCATTGATCATATTAATATAGGGCCTTATATCCGCAATACTTTGATTGCCGATAAGTGTGATACGCGTGAAGAAGCTTTGATCGATATTTACCGCGTTATGCGTCCAGGTGAGCCACCGACTGTTGAGTCTGCGCAAGCTTTGTTTGATTCCCTGTTTTTTGATGCGGAGCGTTATGATCTGTCTCCGGTTGGTCGTGTAAAAATGAATGCGCGCCTTGATTTAGAAGCAGAAGATCAATTCCGTATTTTATCAAAGGCCGACATACTGGCAATCGTCAAATATTTACATGGTCTGAAAGACGGGCAAGGTGAAGTTGACGATATTGATAACCTTGGTAACCGCCGCGTGCGTTCGGTTGGCGAATTGATGGAAAACCAGGTTCGTATTGGTTTGCTTCGTATGGAGCGTGCAATTCGTGAGCGTATGTCTTCTGTCGAGATTGACACATATATGCCGCATGACTTGATTAATTCCAAGCCTGTACAGGCCGCTGTGCGTGAGTTTTTTGGCTCATCCCAGCTTTCCCAGTTTATGGATCAGACGAATCCGCTTTCCGAGATTACGCATAAGCGTCGTCTTTCTGCTTTGGGGCCGGGCGGTCTGACACGTGAGCGTGCAGGTTTCGAGGTGCGTGACGTGCATCCAACTCATTATGGTCGTATTTGTCCGATTGAAACGCCGGAAGGTCCGAATATTGGCTTGATTAATTCACTGGCGACATATGCCCGCGTGAATGATTACGGCTTTATTGAAAGCCCGTACCGCAAGGTTGAAAATGGTAAGGTAACTGCCGAAGTGGTTTATATGTCTGCAATGGAAGAAGCCAAATATACAATTGCGCAGGCAAACTCTAAACTTGATGCCAAGGGCGGATTTGAAGCAGATCTGATATCTTGTCGTGAAGCTGGTGAAAACGTAATGGCGACAGCCGAACATATTGATTATATGGACGTTTCACCTAAGCAGATGGTTTCTGTTGCGGCTTCGCTTATTCCTTTCCTGGAAAATGATGATGCGAACCGTGCGCTTATGGGATCAAACATGATGCGTCAGGCTGTGCCGCTTTTGCGTACGGATGCTCCTTTGGTCGGAACAGGTATGGAAGCGACAGTGGCCCGTGATTCAGGTGCGACAGTGGTTGCGCGTCGTACAGGTGTGGTTACAAAAGTCGATGCCCAGCGTATCGTTGTGCAGGCGACAGAAATAGCGCGCGCCGAGGACCCTGTGGTGGATATCTATAAGCTTGCTAAATTTCAACGCTCTAATCAGGATACCTGTATTAACCAGCGTCCGTTGGTTAAAGTGGGTGATCAGGTGAAAGCCGGTGATATTGTGGCTGATGGTCCGTCCACCGATCTTGGTGAGTTGGCTTTGGGACGTAATGTTCTTGTGGCCTTTATGCCTTGGAATGGTTATAACTTCGAGGATTCAATCCTGATTAATGAGCGCGTTGTGCGTGATGATGTCTATACATCGATCCACCTTGAGGAATTCGAGGTTATGGCGCGTGACACCAAGCTTGGTACTGAGGATATTACCCGCGATATTCCCAATGTTGGGGAAGAAGCGCTTCGTCATCTGGATGAAGCCGGTATTGTTCATATTGGCGCGGAAGTTCACCCTGGTGATATTCTGGTTGGTAAGGTTACGCCTAAGGGCGAGTCTCCGATGACTCCGGAAGAAAAATTGCTGCGTGCGATCTTTGGAGAGAAAGCTGCGGATGTTAAGGATACATCTCTTCGCTTGCCGCCCGGTGCATCAGGCACAATCGTTGAAGTGCGCGTCTTTAACCGCCGCGGTGTTGATAAAGATGCTCGTGCTCTTTCGATTGAACAAGATGAGATTGAACGCCTTGCGAAAGACCGTGATGATGAACGCCGTATCTTGGAAGATGGTTTCTATGGTCGTTTGCTGGAAATGATGGATGGTCAAAAAGTTGCCTCTGCTCCGAAAGATTCAGGTCTTAAGAAAGGTGCCACGATCACCAGAGCAAGTCTGGAAGAGGTTAAACGAGGTATCTGGCGTCAGATTGCAATAGCAGATGAAAAACGCATGGAAGAAATAGAGGCTATGGGCAATACATTTGATGCAGCTGTCGATGATCTTAAAGAGCGTTTTGAGAACAAGGTTGAGAAACTTCAGCGCGGAGATGAATTGCCGCCTGGCGTGATGAAGATGGTTAAGGTCTTCGTGGCTGTGAAGCGTAAGATGCAGCCCGGTGACAAAATGGCCGGTCGTCACGGTAATAAAGGGGTTGTCTCCAGAATTATGGCGCAGGAAGACATGCCGTATCTTGAGGATGGAACGCCTGTTGATATTGTGCTCAACCCGCTTGGCGTGCCATCCCGTATGAATGTGGGGCAGATTTTGGAAACGCATTTAGGCTGGGCTTCATTCAAGCTAGGTCGTCAGATCGGTGAGCTCGTTGATGGCTTTCAATCGAAGAAAGAAGCCGCAGCAGATGAGCGCAAAACTCTGGATAAGAAGCTAGAGGAAGTTTATGGCGCACGTGAGTTCAAGGAGAAAGTTTCAAAGCTGGACAATACACAAATTGTCGAGATGTGTAACAATCTTCGCGGTGGTATCCCGATGGGGACACCTGTTTTTGACGGTGCTTATGAGGCTGATATTTCAGAGCTTCTTGAAAGTGCGGAGTTGGATACATCCGGTCAGATGCGTCTGATTGATGGCCGTACAGGTGAATATTTTGATCACAAAGTGACAGTGGGTATTATGTATATGCTCAAACTGCACCACTTGGTCGATGATAAGATCCACGCCCGTTCAATTGGTCCGTATTCACTCGTGACGCAGCAGCCTCTTGGCGGTAAAGCCCAATTCGGTGGCCAGCGTTTCGGAGAGATGGAAGTCTGGGCGCTGCAAGCTTACGGCGCAGCATATACCTTGCAGGAAATGCTGACGGTTAAGTCTGATGACGTGGCTGGTCGCTCCAAGGTCTATGAAAGCATTGTTCGCGGTGAAGACAATTTCGAGATCGGTATTCCAGAGAGCTTTAACGTTCTGACCAAGGAACTTAAAGCGCTGTGCCTGAATATCGACTTGAAGCAAAGCAGAACTAAGGAATAAAAGTGAGCAAGCAGAGAACTATATATGGCAAAGAAGCGGTAAATGCCGTCTCTCTCGCTCATTCTTTTGAGAAGGGCGCGGCGTTTGCTGTTGGTTTTGTCCGAAGTAATGTTCGGTGGCTTGTGCACTTGGCAAAGGCTATTTTTTATCAGCATCATCAGGAGATAAGGCCACTTCTGGGAAACTACATAAAACCTGATAGTGTTGTTATAGACGTAGGGGCGCATTCGGGGCAATTCGCAAAGCTTTTTTCACGCATGGCCCCTGAAGGACAGATTTATGCCTTTGAGCCGGGAAAGTATCCGTTATCTATTCTAAATAAAGTGAAAACTCTTTGTTCTTTGAAAAATGTAGAAATAGTTCCATTTGGATTAGGGGCTCAAAAACAAAATTTAACACTTAAAACACCGATTAAAAAGTCAGGTTCTCTAGGGTTTGGTTTGGCACAAATAGGTGAAAACACCTCCGGCGGGAAGTTCAAGACAGAGGAGATTGGCATTACTTCACTAGATGCATTTGTAAAGGAATTCTCGTTGGATCGCCTTGATTTTATTAAAGCAGACATAGAGGGTTTTGAGTATGAAATGCTGAGAGGTGCAACTGAAACGCTTGCAAAATTTAAACCGGCGATAATGTTGGAGGTAAGCCAAATCAGGCTACAGCAAATAGGGGCTAACCCTGATGATATATGGGACATGCTTATACCTCTCGGGTACAAGAGTGCGCTTATTGGTAATGAAGGAGATATGAAGTTTGAATCTTCATTCTCGGGAGATGGAGATTATATTTTTGTTATAGGAAAAGAAAAGGGCAAATAAAATGAACGAATTGATGAACTTATTTGGTCAACCGACGGGACCACAGAGCTTTGATACAATCCGTATTTCGATTGCATCACCGCAGCAGATCAAGAGCTGGTCTTTTGGTGAGGTGAAAAAGCCGGAAACCATCAATTACCGGACCTTCAAGCCGGAAAAAGACGGTTTGTTTTGTGCGCGTATTTTCGGCCCCGTGAAGGACTACGAGTGTTTGTGCGGTAAATATAAGCGCATGAAGTATAAAGGTATTATCTGTGAGAAGTGTGGTGTTGAGGTGACTCTCACCAAAGTACGCCGTGACCGCATGGGGCATATTGATCTGGCGTCTCCTGTAGCTCATATCTGGTTCCTGAAATCATTGCCATCCCGTATTGGTTTGATCATGGATATGACGTTAAAAGAGCTTGAACGCGTTCTTTACTTTGAAAACTTCATCGTGATCGAGCCGGGCATGACACCGCTCAAGCCATTCCAGCTTTTGAACGAAGAAGAATATATGGATGCGCAGGATGAATATGGTGAAGAGAATTTCCGCGCAGGGATTGGGGCCGAGGCGATTAAAGAAATTCTTGCCGAGCTTGATCTGGAAGAGAATCTTGCTACTGCCGAGGAAGATTTACGTGAGACAAATTCCGAGGCCAAGCGTAAGAAACTGGTAAAACGTATCAAGTTGCTTGAGGCTTTCATTCATTCAGGTACGCGCCCTGAGTGGATGATTTTGGATGCTGTGCCGGTATTGCCACCTGAACTTCGTCCGCTTGTTCCTCTTGATGGTGGTCGTTTTGCGACATCAGATCTGAATGATCTGTATCGCCGTGTGATTAACCGTAATAATCGTTTGAAGCGTTTGATCGAGCTTCGTGCGCCTGACATTATTGTGCGCAATGAAAAACGCATGTTGCAGGAATCTGTTGATGCATTATTTGATAATGGTCGTCGTGGCCGTGTGATTACAGGCGCGAATAAGCGTCCGCTTAAATCACTATCCGATATGCTGAAAGGTAAGCAAGGTCGTTTCCGTCAGAACCTATTGGGTAAACGTGTCGATTATTCCGGTCGTTCAGTGATTGTGGTTGGACCCGAGCTGAAACTCCATCAATGTGGATTGCCAAAGAAAATGGCGCTGGAGCTGTTCAAGCCGTTTATCTATCACAAACTTGAAATCTACGGCATGGCTTCGACGGTCAAGGCCGCTAAGAAGATGGTGGAAAAAGAACGCCCCGAAGTTTGGGATATTCTTGAAGAAGTTATCCGCGAGCATCCGGTTATGCTGAACCGCGCTCCAACGCTTCACCGACTTGGGATTCAGGCTTTTGAACCGGTTTTGATTGAAGGTAAGGCTATCCAGCTTCACCCTCTGGTTTGTACAGCGTTTAATGCGGACTTTGATGGTGACCAGATGGCTGTTCACGTGCCGCTTTCTATTGAAGCACAGCTTGAGACACGCTGTTTGATGATGGCAACAAACAACATCCTGTCGCCTGCAAACGGCAAGCCGATTATTGTGCCGTCTCAGGATATTGTTTTGGGGCTATATTACATCTCTGTTGCTCTGGATAATCAGAAGGGCGAAGGCATGATTTTCCGCGGACCGGGCGAGATTATGCATGCTTTGGAAGCAGGCGTTGTATCACTTCATGCAAAAATTAAGTGTCGATACCACACCGTGGATGAGAATAACGAGCCATTGACCGAAGTGGTTGAATCTACACCAGGTCGTATGATTCTTTCCGAGCTATTGCCACGTCATCCAAATGTACCGTTTTCTATTCTTAATCAGGTTTTGACGAAGAAAGAAATCACCAATCTGATTGACACGGTCTATCGTCACTGTGGTCAAAAGGATACTGTAATTTTTTGTGACCGCATGATGAAGCTTGGCTTTAAATATGCATGTAAAGCCGGTATTTCCTTTGGTAAGGACGATCTGATTATTCCTGATGCGAAGAAAAGACTTGTTGATGCTGCGAAAGATAAAGTCAGTGAATTTGAGCAACAATATATGGATGGTCTGATTACAAAAGGCGAAAAATATAACAAGGTTGTTGATATTTGGTCACGTTGTACAGATGAAGTTGCCGATGAGATGATGAAGGGTATTTCTGATTACTCGGATGGCTCATTGAATGCGGTTTATATGATGGCGCATTCCGGTGCCCGTGGTTCTGCAGCGCAGATCCGCCAACTTGCCGGTATGCGAGGCTTGATGGCAAAACCATCTGGTGAGATTATTGAAAATCCGATTATCTCGAACTTTAAAGAAGGTTTGACGGTGCTGGAATACTTCAACTCTACGCACGGTGCCCGTAAAGGTTTGGCTGATACGGCGCTTAAGACAGCGAACTCCGGTTATCTGACACGTCGTTTGGTTGATGTTGCGCAAGATGCGATTATCACTGAGTCTGATTGTGGCACAGAGAAGGGCATTTCTATGCGCGCTGAAATGAATGGCGCGGATGTTGTTGTTTCCTTGGCTGAGCGCGTTTTGGGCCGTGCATCTGCTCTTGAAATCAAAGATCCGATTTCTGGTGAGGTGTTGGTTAAGGCTGGCGAGATTATAGACGAGGTAAGTTCTGAAAGAATCGAGACTGCGGGCGTTGATGAAGTATCTGTCCGTTCTGTCCTGACTTGTGAAGGGGAACAAAACGGCATTTGTGCAAAATGTTACGGTCGTGATTTGGCGCGCGGTACGGAGGTCAATATTGGCGAGGCTGTTGGTGTTATGGCGGCTCAGTCTATTGGTGAACCGGGTACACAGCTTACGATGCGGACATTCCACATTGGTGGTGCAGCGCAGAAAGGGGCGGAGCGTTCCCATATCGAAGCGAATATCGATGGTAAAGTTAAGATCCGCAATCAGAATGTGGTGAAAAACTCTGCCGGTATTGAAATTGTGATGGGACGGAATACCGAGATTGTCTTGCTGGATAAGAAAGGCAATGAAAAATCTACACACCGCGTACCATATGGCTCTCACCTTATGGTTAAGGAAGGTGGTAAGGTTAAAGCCGGCGATAAGATGGCCGAGTGGGACCCTTATACATTGCCTGTGATTACCGAGAAAGACGGTATTGCGCATTACATTGATCTGGTTGAAGGTGTGTCTATTGCTGATGATACGGATGAAGCAACAGGTATTTCTTCCAAAAAGGTCATTGACTGGCGTTCACAGCCAAAAGGCGGAGATCTTAAGCCTCGTATTGCTTTGCTGGATAAGAAGGGCAAGGTTATTAATCTGGCTACTGGCTCTGCGGCAAGTTACCACTTGTCTGTTGACACGGTTCTTTCCGTTGCCAATGAGCAGGAAGTCAAGGCCGGTGATATTATTGCCCGTATTCCTCGTGAAACATCAAAAACCCGGGATATTACAGGTGGTCTTCCACGTGTGGCCGAGTTGTTCGAAGCGCGTATTCCTAAGGACTTTGCGGTTATTTCGGAAATCGACGGTTATGTCGAGTTCGGTAAGGACTATAAGTCCAAGCGCCGCGTGATTGTGAAACCTGCCAATGCTGATCAGGAGGCTGCGGAATATCTTGTGCCGAAGGGTCGTCATATGGCTGTGCATGAAGGTGACTTTGTGCGTAAAGGTGACCGCTTGCTGGATGGTGCGCTTGTGCCGCATGATATCTTGAACGTTCTTGGGGTTGAGGCTTTGGCCGAGTACCTTACGAATGAGGTTCAGGAAGTGTATCGTCTGCAAGGCGTGAAAATCAACGACAAGCACATTGAGGTAATTGTTCGTCAGATGATGCAAAAAGTTGAAATTACCGAAGTTGGAGATTCAACATATCTTGTTGGCGAGAATGTCTCCCGCGAGGAATTTGATGAAGATGTGCAGCGTTACCTTAATGAAGGCAAACGTCCGCCGGAAGGTAAACCTGTTTTACAAGGTATTACAAAAGCCTCCTTGCAGACACGCTCATTTATCTCTGCTGCGTCATTCCAGGAAACAACGCGCGTTCTGACCGAGGCTGCTGTGAATGGTAAACAAGACCGCTTGCATGGCTTGAAGGAAAACGTGATTGTTGGCCGCTTGATACCGGCTGGTACAGGAGCTTATGTGAATCAGCTCAAACGCGTAGCGGCAGATCGTGATGAACACGCTCTGGCGGAGATGCGCAAAGCCGAAGCCCAGCTTGCCGATCTTTCTATTGATGCAGGTATTGCCGCGGATGAAGAGGGCGCTGAAACACCCGAGGTGGAAGCCGAGGAAACACAAGCTGCTGCAAACGGATAAATCCGGCTTGGCTTTAAAGATTTTTTAAAAAGACCCGTTTTAGTTTTGCGGGTCTTTTTTATTCCTCTGCGAGTTTGATTTATGCTACATAATCGAATTATGACTTTCATTTTTAAAAATAGCAAAGCTCTTGCCGCACTCCTTATCTTGTGTGGGCTTTTATACATTCCGGCGTTTATATACGGCTATTTCTGGCTTTGGATTGTGCCGTTCACGGCAATTATGGTTCTTTTTCTTAGAGCGATGATAGATAACGCGATTGCTCGTGTTTCACAAAAAGGGGATGCAGCCGTTCAAGCCAAAGCCATGATCCCCGAATTTTTAATGATTAATGTGTTTATGACGGCTTTGCTGTCGTTGCCTTTTATTTTGGTATTATGGCTTAGTCATAGCGGGGCAATACAAGTTTTACATCAAAGCGAGTTTGATAAATCCCTGTGGCGGTTTTGTTTGTGGATCATGAGAGAGCCTAATGCCTTTGAGCAAACTAAATATGCACAAATCCAGATCACGCTTTCTAATATGTTTTTTATGATTTTTGCAACATTTGCCTTGTTTTTAACATCCTTCAAGAAAATCAAACAAGTATTTTTGATCCTATTTCATCGAGAGTCTTATAAGTTTTTACGATCGATACCGTCTTCTGGGAGTTCAGTTCATTTTCTAGGACTGGCATGTTTAGCAATGTTTGTTTTTGTATTTTTAATGCCCATTAACCCAATCCCATCGATGTTTTATACGATTGGAGTATGTTTATTTATGAATTTTATGATTTGTGCTCTAACCGAGTGTTTTCAAACAATGTTGATTGTATCAAAAATGCAGGGCGATAATTTATAAGGAGATTTGAGTACGGAAGATTACGAAGAATTGGTTTTCGTTTAGGTGTGTTTTCTAACGACAAGCCTTGAAACTATTACTATTCCTAAAAGCAATAAAGATAAAACCGAAATCATCAGCCCGTGATATTCTTCCTTAAAATAACTTAGTCTGATCTCAAGGTTATGCTCTCCGGCGGGGACATCAAAAGTCATGAGACCAAAGGGCCCAGTGGCTCTGAGGTTATATTGATGACTTGATACATCACCTGTAAAACGGTCAATGATTCGCCACGCCGGAAACATGAATTGCCGCACTTGTATGGTGGCGGGGGTTTGTGCCTTGACTTTGATTTTGAAATGGCGGGCGGCGTAAGGCTCGTATGAAGTCTCAGCCACGCCGGATGTAACAACCAGAAATTCCGGCGGTCTAAATTCAAGTACATCGTTCAAGCTAACGGCTTTACCATTATTGACGGGGATATGCTCTTCGGTCAGGCGCTTGATTTCATAGCGGAAATTTATGGCCTCCTGAGAAGGGAGACCGCCAAGTGTGCTGATGAAAATAACGCTGGTGAAGGTTGTAAAGACAAGGATAAAGCCCGTAATAATCAGGATTAGTTTTGAAAACGTTGCTTCGATAAATCTTTGTGAGAAAATGCTGCACAGAAGAGCCAGTGTCACAAAGTCCATAATCACCATGATGCGCCATGTGAATTGAACGCGCTGCAGGATAGGGAATGCTTCCCAAATGATAGTTGATATCGGGTTCATCATTACAAAGCAGATCAAGGCCAGAGCGCTATAGAGCATGAAATCTTTGTTGCCGATCAGATCAGGTTTCTTGTAAAGCATGAAGAATATAATGACGCATAAAATCAATTGGCTTGCGGCCAGAGTGAATAGATATCCGGGCATGCCTACGATTTCGCCATTATAGGCACTGTTCTCGCCATAAGTGCCTGCGGGCATTATAAAGTGGTTTTTGTAATCATAAAAATCTGTCCAGAGATAAGCGTAATTAACGTGTTCTAGTAAGGACAATGCTGGCAGGAGGTAAATAGTGGATAAGCCTATGCCCAGTAGTGAGAAAAAACCCAATTTTATATTAAAGGTGATAAAGCCGGATAAAGAGCCGGATTTTGTACTTTGATATAATCCGTAGAATAAAACCGCAATTGAGGTTAGAAGCGCCGTAGGTAAATGAGTTAGAATTAGAGCGGCATAAGAAAGGCTATAGCCAGCCATAGTTTTCGGGTTTTTAAGTATGCTGGTGTTTAAAAAATAAAAGATCAGAGGAACCCATATATAGGCGGCAAATTCTGTCAGGGCTTTGCGCTCATAGAGGTCCCACCAGAAATGATAGGGCAGAAGCATATATATAAGGGCAAAAACAAGAGCGAATTTTGCATTTGTGTAGCATTGCGCAAAAATATAGAAGCTGCATCCCGATAAAAACAAGCATAGTGTAATTCCCAAAGCTATGAGCTGGTTTGTCGAGAGCAGGAAGAACGTGAAGGCATCCAGCAAGTAGAAAAGGTAGAATAAGAAAGGATGGTAGAAGTAAAAATTCGCACCGCCATATCCTGCGTTAATATCACTAAGCCAGCGCGGATATATTTCGCCGCCATTTATATGGTGCTTGAAGCTCTCATAGGAAATAAAATAATATCCCGGATCATGTCCTGCGGTAATGCCAAAAATAAGAATAGGGATGAGTGCTGTTAAGCAGGCTGCGCCCATCAGAATAAGAGTGTCTTTCAAAAAACCATCATTAATGTTCATAGGCTATTTTATCTTTCCTTCCTTTATTTATGGCGATGTTTTGTTTTAATGAAAACATGAAAATAGGAGAAGAAGCATAAAAACTTTGTTTTCTTCAGATTTTATTAAAACTTTTCTTGACGCCTTGAATTCTTTCACCTATATTCCGCGCCACTGTGATGGACGTTTCCGAAAATCGGCAAGATCAGTAGGGACGGGCAACATCCGGAAAGATTATGGATAATATTTCCGGTTGCTCTGCGGAGAAGCTTTATATCTATGTCAAATTTTGTTTGACAAGAGCGCTTTCCCCGAGCTAAATGCCTCATCCAAATAGTTTTGATTTTAGAATTTTAAGAAGGGTTAGATATGCCAACCATTCAACAACTTATTCGCAAACCGCGCCAGCCGATTGTGAAAAGAAAGAAGAATAGAGCTTTGAAAAGCAACCCGCAGCGTCGGGGTGTTTGTACGCGTGTTTATACAACGACGCCGAAGAAGCCGAACTCTGCGCTTCGTAAGGTCGCCAAAGTGCGCTTGACTACGGGTCTTGAAGTGATTTGTTATATTCCCGGTGAAGGGCATAATTTGCAGGAACACTCTGTTGTTCTTGTGCGTGGTGGTCGAGTGAAGGACTTGCCCGGTGTGCGTTATACAATTATTCGTGGTGCACTTGATACACAAGGCGTGAAAGACCGCAAGCAATCACGTTCACGTTATGGCGCGAAGCGTCCGAAATAATTTTAAGAAGGTTTAAGAGGAAAAAGTATGTCACGTCGTCATAGAGCAGAAAAAAGGGAAATTCTACCGGATCCGAAATTCGCGGATTTGGTGCTTTCAAAATTCATCAATAATGTCATGGTGGATGGTAAAAAGTCCACGGCTGAGGGTATCGTTTACGGCGCTCTTGAAATTCTTGATGGCAAAAAGCCTGTGAATGAGAATAGAAAAGACGATAAAGATGAGTCCGGTGAAGGTGACGCAGGTGCAGTTTCATACAAAAGTGTGGGCTTGCGCTTTTTCCATGAGGCTTTGAAAAACGTAAAGCCTCGTCTTGAGGTTCGCTCTCGCCGCGTTGGTGGTGCAACCTATCAGGTGCCTGTTGAGGTTCGTCATGAACGCGCTGTGGCTTTGGCAATGCGCTGGGTTATTGATGCGGCGCGCAAGCGTAGTGAAAACACAATGACTGATCGTTTGGCGGCTGAGCTTTATGATGCGGCTAGTGACCGTGGTTCTGCGGTTAAGAAGCGCGATGATACTCATAAAATGGCAGAAGCAAACAAGGCGTTTGCTCATTATCGCTGGTAAAAAATTTAAGGGGAACAAAGATTATGGCACGCGAACATGCAATTGAAAATTACCGCAATTTTGGGATTATGGCGCATATTGATGCCGGTAAAACAACAACAACCGAGCGGGTTTTGTATTATTCCGGTAAATCTCACAAAATTGGTGAAGTGCATGATGGTGCGGCCACTATGGACTGGATGGAGCAAGAGCAGGAGCGGGGTATTACGATTACTTCTGCGGCTACGACGACATTCTGGGATGGTCCGAAGGGCGGTAACTATGAAAATCAGAAATTCCGCTTGAATATTATTGATACACCCGGACACGTTGACTTTACAATCGAGGTCGAACGTTCTTTGCGCGTGCTTGATGGTGCGATTGCTGTGTTTGACGCGAATGCCGGCGTTGAGCCACAAACAGAAACAGTATGGCGTCAGGCTGATAAATATAATGTGCCGCGTATGTGTTTTGTCAATAAGATGGATAAAATCGGTGCGGATTTCTACAATACCGTTGATATGATCATTGACCGCCTTGGTGCTGTTCCTTGTGTCATCCAACTTCCTATTGGCGCGGAAAACGAGTTTGCAGGTGTTGTTGATTTGATCAAGATGAAGGCTGTTATCTGGGATGGCGAGCAGCTGGGAGCGAGTTTCTCTTATGAAGATATTCCAGCTGATTTGGCAGATAAAGCTGCTGAATACCGCGAAAAAATGATCGAACTGGCTGTTGAGCAAGATGATGCGGCAATGGAAGCGTATCTGGAAGGTAACGAGCCGGATGAAAAGACGTTGAAGGCCTGTATCCGTAAAGGAACAATTGCGAATGAGCTGGTTCCTGTGATCTGTGGGTCTGCATTCAAGAACAAGGGTGTTCAGCCGATGCTGGACGGGGTTGTTGATTTTCTTCCTTCGCCTTTGGACATTGGCGCAGTTAAAGGACACAAAGTTGATTCTGAAGAAGCTGATAGCCGTGAGCCTGAAGATGGTGCAGCATTCTCGGCTTTGGCTTTCAAGATTATGAACGACCCGTTTGTTGGATCTTTGACATTTGCCCGTATTTATTCTGGGCGCGTTGAGTCTGGTTCTTATGTGAAGAACTCTGTGAAGGATAAGCGCGAGCGTGTTGGCCGTATGCTTTTGATGCACTCCAATGAACGTGAAGAAATATCGGAAGCTCATGCCGGAGATATTGTAGCTTTCGTCGGTATGAAAGACACGACAACTGGTGATACACTTTGTGATATGCAAAACCCAATCGTGCTTGAGCGTATGGAATTTCCCGAGCCGGTTATCGAGATTGCAATTGAGCCGAAAACAAAGGCTGACCAAGAAAAGATGTCAACAGCTCTGCAGCGTTTGGCTGCCGAGGATCCATCATTCCGCGTATCTGTGGATCATGAATCCGGTCAGACAATTATGAAAGGTATGGGTGAGCTTCACCTTGATATTCTTGTTGATCGCATGAAGCGTGAATTTAAAGTTGAGGCAAATATTGGTGCGCCTCAAGTTGCTTATCGTGAGACAATTACCAAGGCTGCGGATATTAGCTATACGCATAAAAAACAAACTGGTGGTTCTGGTCAGTTTGCTAAGATTGATCTGACTTTTGAGCCAGGCGAGCCGGGTTCAGGCTTTGTTTTTGAAGATACTGTTGTTGGCGGTAATGTTCCCAAGGAATATATCCCTGGCGTTAAAAAGGGTCTGGAAATCGCGAAGGAGACAGGGATTATTGCCGGTTTCCCCGTGCTGGATTTCAAAGTAACTTTGACGGATGGTGCTTATCATGATGTTGACTCTTCTGTGATGGCGTTTGAGATTGCTGCAAAATCGGCATTTAAAGAAGGTATGGCCAAATCCGGTGCACAGTTACTGGAGCCCATGATGAAGGTTGAGGTTGTTACGCCTGAGGATTATATGGGCGATATTATTGGTGATTTGAATTCCCGTCGTGGTCAGGTGAATAATATGAGCGATCGTGGTAATGCAAAAGTTATTGATGCCTTCGTGCCGCTGGCTAATATGTTCGGGTACATCAATAATTTGCGTTCTATGTCTCAAGGAAGAGCGCAATACACAATGCTATTTGATCATTACGAGCCGGTGCCTGCGCAGATTGCACAGGCTGTTAAAGAGAGCCTTGGTGGTTAAGATAATAATAAGTTTTTAAGGAAGAAGGAGCATATAGATGTCAAAGGAAAAGTTTGAGCGGAACAAGCCGCATTGTAATATTGGTACTATTGGTCATGTGGACCATGGTAAGACGACGTTGACGGCGGCGATCACGAAGTATTTTTCGAAGGATTTCAAGGCGTATGACGAGATTGACGGCGCGCCCGAGGAGAAAGCCCGCGGTATTACGATTTCTACGGCACATGTGGAATACGAGACAGATAAGCGCCACTATGCGCATGTGGACTGCCCGGGCCATGCGGACTATGTGAAGAACATGATTACAGGTGCGGCGCAGATGGATGGCGCGATATTGGTGGTGAATGCTGCTGATGGTCCGATGCCTCAAACGCGCGAGCATATCTTGTTGGCACGTCAGGTTGGCGTTCCTGCGCTGGTTGTGTTCCTGAACAAGGTTGATCAGGTTGATGACGAGGAATTGCTTGAACTTGTGGAGATGGAAGTGCGCGAACTTCTGAGCTCTTATGATTTCCCTGGCGATGATATTCCTATTGTTGCGGGTTCTGCTTTGGCGGCGCTTGAGGGACGTGATCCGGAGATTGGCGAGAACAAGATCCGTGAATTGCTGGAGGCTGTTGACAGCTATATTCCACAGCCCGAGCGTGCGGTTGACCTGCCGTTTTTGATGCCTGTGGAAGATGTGTTTTCTATATCCGGTCGCGGTACTGTGGCGACTGGTCGTATTGAACAGGGCGTTTTGAATGTGAATGACGAGATCGAGATTGTCGGGATCAAGGATACGCAAAAGACAGTCTGTACGGGCGTTGAGATGTTCCGCAAGCTTTTGGATCGCGGAGAGGCCGGAGATAATATCGGATGTTTGCTGCGCGGTACGAAGCGTGAAGAGATCGAGCGCGGTCAGGTTTTGTGCAAGCCCGGTTCTATTACGCCTCATACAAAGTTCACAGCCGAAGCTTATATTCTGAGCAAGGATGAAGGTGGTCGTCATACGCCGTTTTTCAGCAATTACCGTCCACAGTTTTACTTCCGTACGACGGATGTGACGGGCGAGATTACATTGCCTGGTGATACCAAGATGGTGATGCCTGGCGATAATATCAATAATCTCGAGGTTACACTGATTGCTCCGATTGCGATGAGCGAAGGTTTGCGCTTTGCGATCCGTGAGGGTGGCCGTACAGTGGGCGCCGGCGTTGTGTCAAAAATTATTGAGTAGGGATTATTAGGAAAAGGTACTAAAGCAATGGATACACAAAGCATACGTATTACATTAAAGGCATTTGATCACCGTATTCTTGATACGGCGAGCTCTGAGATTGTGAGCACTGCCAAACGCACAGGTGCGGATGTTCGTGGTCCTGTGCCTTTGCCAAATCGCATCAAGAAATTCTGTGTGATTCGTTCACCCCATGTGAACAAGAATTCGCAGGAGCAATGGGAGATGCGTACTCATAAGCGTTTGCTGGATATTGAAGATCCAACACCACAGACGATTGATGCTTTGATGAAACTGGATCTGCCGGCTGGTGTTGATGTTGAAATCAAGATCGGTCAGATAGCGGCTTAGGCAAGATAAATAGATGGATTAGCTAAGTTGGGCTGTGGTGGCTCAACCTCTGGAAAGGAAAAGAAAAATGAGAACTGGATTGATAGCACGTAAAGAAGGGATGAGCCGAGTCTTCGATGAAGATGGTCGTCATGTACCTGTGACTGTTTTGAAAGTAGATGGTTGTCAGGTCATCGCAGTGCGTAGTGAAGAAAAAGACGGTTATGTTGCCGTTCAACTTGGTGCGGGAACAGCCAAGGTTAAGCGTGTGTCCAAGCAAAATCGTGGTCACTTTGCAAAGGCAAAAGTTGAGCCCAAGAAGAAGCTGGCCGAGTTTCGTGTTTCCAATGAAAATATTCTGGATGTTGGTGCAGAGCTTGGTGCTAATCATTTTATTGCAGGCCAATATGTTGATGTTACAGGAACGTCAATCGGTAAAGGTTTTGCCGGTGCGATGAAACGTCATAACTTTGGCGGTATGCGTGCCTCTCACGGTGTGTCTATTTCCCACCGTGCGCATGGGTCTACCGGTCAATGTCAAGAGCCGGGTAAGGTTTTCAAGGGTAAGAAGATGGCTGGTCACATGGGCGCCGAGCGTGTAACGACACAGAATTTGCAAGTTGTTGCTGTTGATCTGGAAGATAATCTGATCCTTGTTAAGGGCGCGGTACCTGGTTCCAAGAATGGCTGGGTTTTGATTAATGACGCTGTTAAAAAGCCTGCTCCGGAAGGTGCGCCTTTCCCGGCCGGTTTTAAGGTTGATGAGAAAGCTCTGGCTGAAGAGCAAAAAAGGCTTGATGAAGAAGCCGCAGCTTTAGCAGCCCAGCAGGAAGCAGAGCTGAGAGCTAGACAGGAAGCTGAACTTCAGGCAGCAGAAGCAAAAGCGGAAGAAAGTGCACAGAGCGAAGAAACACCTGCTGCTGAAGCAGAAGAAAAGAAGGATGACTAAGCAATGAAACTCGCAGTCAAAACATTAGAGAATAAGGCCTCCGGAGAGATTACTCTGGACAAGGCTGTGTTTGGTGTCGAAATCCGTCAGGATATTTTGCACCGCATGGTGAATTATCAGCTTGCAAAGCGTCGTGCCGGTACGCATAAGACGAAAACACGTTGCGAAATTTCGGGAACAGGTAAAAAGCCCCATTCACAAAAGGGAACTGGTCGTGCGCGTGCCGGTGACAGAAAACGTAATATTGATCGCGGCGGTGCGGTTGTATTTGGGCCACAGCCAAGATCTCATGCGGTTGATATGCCAAAGAAAGTGCGTCAGATGGCTTTGAGAATTGCGTTATCTGCTAAGGCAGCTGATGGTAAATTGATTATCATTGACGAAGCGAAGGCCAAGGACCATAAAACAAAGCCTATGGCGTCGGCTTTGGCCAAGTTTGGATTTGATTCAGCACTGATTGTAGCTGGCGAAGAAGTTGATGTGAATTTCGCACGGGCGACGGCTAATTTGCCTCGTATTGATGTTTTACCTTCCAAAGGGGCAAATGTTTATGATATCTTGCGCCGCGATGTGCTGGTGCTGACGAAGGATGCTGTCAATGATCTGACAGAGAAGTTGAAAGGTTAGAATAATGGCTAAGGCAAAAAAAGCAGAAGCGAAAGAGTGGATGTACGAAATTATTCGTTCACCTCATATTACAGAAAAAGCGACTTTGGGAAGCCAGAATTCTCAAGTGACGTTTAAGGTGCCTGCGGATGCAACAAAACCACGCATTAAAGAAGCTGTGGAAGTGCTTTTTGGTGTAAAGGTTAAGGGTGTTAACACACTTGTTCAAACGGGTAAGACCAAGCGTTTCCGTCAGATTGAAGGGAAACGTGCAAGTTTTAAAAAAGCGATTGTGACTTTGGAAGACGGTCAGACAATCGATACTGGAACGGGTGTATAAATATTAAATTATGGCGGCTTCGCCGAGAATGAGCAAAAGGAAGAAAGAAAATGGGACTGAAAAAATTTAATCCAATTACGCCAGGTACACGTCAGCTGGTTCAGGTTGACCGTAGTGATCTGCATAAAGGCGCGCCGGAGAAGACTTTGTCACATGGTTTGACTAAGTCAGGTGGTCGTAACAATCACGGGCGTATGACATCGCGAAATGTTGGTGGCGGTCATAAACGTAAATACCGCATTATTGACTGGAAGCGTACAAAATGGGATGTAGAGGCAACAGTCGAGCGTTTGGAATATGATCCAAACCGCACAGCCTTTATTGCTTTGATTAAATATAAAGATGGCGAGATTTCTTATATTCTTGCGCCCCAACGTTTGCAAGTTGGTGATAAGGTTATTGCCGGTGGAAAAGTTGATGTAAAGCCTGGTAATGCGATGCCGATGAAGAGTATACCTGTGGGTACAATCATCCATAATATCGAGATGAAGCCTGGTAAAGGAGCCCAGATGATCCGTTCGGCTGGGACTTATGCACAGCTTGTTGGTCGGGATCAGGGTTATGCCCAGATCAAGCTTGCTTCTGGTGAGCTTCGCGTTGTACGTGGTGAGTGTATGGCCTCAATTGGTGCTGTATCTAATCCGGATCATATGAATATCAATTTGGGTAAGGCTGGACGTAATCGCTGGAAGGGCCGTCGTCCGCATGTGCGCGGTGTGGTGATGAACCCTGTGGATCACCCGCATGGTGGTGGTGAAGGCAGAACGTCTGGCGGTCGTAATCCGGTTACACCTTGGGGCGTGCCTACGAAAGGTTACAAGACACGTAAAAAAGGTAAGGCGAGCGATAAATATATTATTCGTCGTCGTAAGAAATAAGATAAGGTTTTAAAGGAGCAAAGTGATGGCACGTAGTGTATGGAAAGGCCCGTTTATTGAAAAAAGCCTTCTTAAGAAGGTGGAAGAGGCAAGAGGCTCGGGTAAAAATAGTGTGATCAAGACTTGGTCGCGCCGCTCGACGATTTTGCCGAATATGGTTGGTTTGACGTTTGGTGTGCATAACGGGAAGAAATTCATTCCTGTTCTTGTTAGCGATCAGATGATCGGTCATAAACTTGGTGAGTTTGCACCGACCCGTACATATAGTGGTCATGGTGCAGATAAGAAAGTTAAGAAATAAGACTTAATTTTAAAGGAATAAAAATATGGGACAAGCACAAAACCCAAAAAGAACACAGGAAAACGAGGCGCGCGCATATGGCAAGTATATCCGCACAAGCCCGCAGAAATTGAATCTGGTGGCCCAGACAATTCGCGGTAAGTCAGCGGCGCGTGCGCTTATAGACCTTCAGTTTTCAAAACGCCGTGTGGCAGAAGATGTACGCAAGTTATTGCAATCGGCTGTGGCTAATGCTGAGAATAACCACGGTCTGGATGTTGATCGCTTGATCGTTGCCGAGGCAAGCGTTGGTAAAACAATGATGATGAAACGTTTTCATGCTCGTGCACGTGGTCGTGGCGTGCGTATTGAAAAAAGAATTAGCAACATGACCATTGTCGTTCGCGAAGCAGAGGAAGCATAAGGAGAAAAAATTTATGGGTCAGAAGATTAATCCAATTGGTTTGCGCGTAGGTATTAACCGCACATGGGATTCCAGATGGTATGCGGGTCGTGACTATGCTGATAAGCTGGTTGAGGACTTAAAGCTTCGTGAATATATTCAGGAGCATTTGAAGGCAGCTGGTGTATCAAAGGTTATTATTGAACGTGCTGCCAAGATGACGAAAGTGACTGTGCATACAGCCCGTCCAGGTGTGATTATCGGCAAAAAAGGTGCGGATATTGAGAAGCTACGCCAAAATCTGGCCCGCAGAGCCGGCGGTGATGTAAGTTTGAATATTGTCGAAATCCGCAAGCCCGAAGTAGATGCCCAGCTTGTGGCAGAGGGCGTGGCTCAGCAGCTTGAGCGCCGTGTATCTTTCCGCCGCGCAATGAAGCGTGCTGTGCAAAATGCTTTACGTTTTGGTGCAAAGGGCATTCGTATTAATGTTTCAGGTCGTCTGGGTGGCGCTGATATTGCGCGTATGGAATGGTACCGTGAAGGGCGTGTGCCGCTTCATACTCTTCGTGCCGATGTCGATTATGGGACAGCCGAAGCATTGACAACTTTTGGGATAATTGGCGTTAAGATCTGGCTTTATAAGGGTGATATTATGAATAATGATCCGATGGCCCGTGATAAACGTATGCAAGAAGCTCAGGGTGGAATGCCGCGTAGTAATTAATTTTTTTGAAGATTTAGCATATTAATGCTGGATTTTTATTTTAAAGTGCGATATGTTCGCGCGAATTTAAGCAAGCTTTTTAATTAAAGCACCATATAGGGACTATTGTTTAGGTAAGCAAAAAGTCTATGTGGAAAGATTTTTTTTATGCCCGTTTAGGGTGAAATATTAAACGAGAGACTAAGAGACATGCTAAGTCCAAAGAAGTTTAAACATAGAAAACAGTTCAAAGGCCGCATTCATGGTAATGCGAAAAGTGGAACTGCATTGGCATTTGGTGCTTATGGCCTGAAGGCTTTGACGCCTGATCGTATAACAGCGCGCCAGATTGAAGCTGCGCGCCGTGCAATTACGCGGTGCATGAAGCGTCAGGGTAAAGTCTGGATTCGCATTTTTCCAGATGTGCCTGTGACTTCAAAGCCTTTGGAAGTACGTCAGGGTAAAGGTAAGGGGTCTCCGGAATATTGGGCGGCTCGTGTTAAGCCGGGCCGTATTATGTTCGAGCTTGATGGTGTGTCTGAAGAAGTGGCACGTGAGGCTTTTGATCTTGCAGCGATGAAGTTGCCGATTAAGACAAAATTTGTCAAACGTGTTGGAGCCGACAAGGAGGCCGCGTAAAATGAGTGCAGAAGATTTGAAGACAAAAACAGAAGATGAGCTTGCTAAGATTATTCTTGATCTTCGCAAAGACCAGTTTAATGCAAGGTTTCAAAGAGCACAAGGGACGTTGGAAAATACGTCAATTTTGCGTAAAAATCGCCGTGAGATTGCACGGGCCAAGACAATTTTAAATGCAAAGCGCAAAGAAGAAAAAGCGCCAGCAAAAAAGAAGAAAGCAGCCTAAAAAAGGTAAGGAGTTAATAATATGCCTCGTCGTGTATTAGAAGGAAGTGTTGTTAGTAATAAGACAGATAAAACCATTACGGTTTTGGTCGAGCGTCGCTATATGCACCCTGTTTACAAGAAATATATCAAGAAATCAGATAAATATGCGGCGCATGATGAAGGCAATGCTTATAAAATCGGTGACCGCGTTTCTATTATTGAATGTCGTCCGATTTCAAAGACAAAACGCTGGACGGTATTAGAAGGGGATGCGGTTTCATCTGTACCTCCTGCGCCGAAGAAGAAGGCAGAAGCGCCTGCGCCAAAGGCAAAGGAATCAAAGCCTGCCGAGAAGAAAGCGGAAGCTAAAAAGGCGGCTCCTAAGAAAACAGAAGATAAGAAAGCCGCACCTAAGAAGGCGGAAGCTAAAAAGGTAGCTCCGAAAAAGGCTGCACCCAAGAAAGCAGAAGCTAAAAAAACAACAGCTAAAAAAGACACAAAGAAAAAGGGCTAGAAATCATGATCCAGATGCAAAGCAGAATGAGTGTTGCAGATAATAGCGGTGCCCGCGAAGTCCAGTGTATCAAGGTTTTAGGTGGTTCGCACCGCCGCACGGCTAATATTGGGGATGTGGTTGTGGTTTCTGTGAAGGAAGCTACGCCAAGAGGGCGCGTGAAAAAAGGTGATGTGCGTCGTGCTGTTATTGTCCGCTCACGTTTTGGCTTGAGCCGTAAATATGGCGAGAAGATCCGTTTTGACGGGAATGCCTGTGTGCTTATTAATCCTAATGGTGAGCCAATCGGAACACGTATATTTGGTCCTGTGACACGTGAGCTGCGTGTAGGGGGCTATATGAAAATTATTTCTTTGGCATCGGAGGTGCTTTAGGTCATGACGAGTCCAAAATTGAAATTGAAAAAGGGCGATCAGGTTATCGTCTTGACGGGACGGGATAAAGGTACGAAGGGTGAAGTATTGAAAACTTTAGCATCCGAAAACCGCGTGATTGTTCAAGGTGTTAATGTTGTAACAAAGCATCAGAAGCCAACTCAGATTTCACCAGGTGGAATTACAAAAACAGAATTGCCTATTCATGTATCTAATGTTGCTTTGGTTGACCCTAAAAAGGGCGAGGCAACTCGTGTTGGATACAAAACATTGAAAGATGGCAAGAAAGTTCGCGTGGCTAAGAAGTCAGGCGAAACAATAGGATAAGGTTAAAGAAAAAGGTATAAGCGAGAAGAACAATGGCACAACCCCGCTATAAAGAGCTTTATGATAAAGAAATTGGTCCGGCTTTGGATAAGAAGTTTGGCTATGACAACCCGCATAAGCGTCCACGTCTTGAGAAGATTGTGATCAATATGGGTGTGGGTGAAGCAACACAAGACCGTAAGAACATGGAAAATGCTGTTGAAGCGCTTCAGGCACTTTCCGGTCAGAAGCCTGTTGTTAATAAAGCAAGACAATCTAATGCGTCCTTCAAAATTCGTGAAGGTCAGGCGATTGGAACAAAAGTAACATTGCGCCGCGAGCGTATGTATGAATTTCTGGATCGTCTGGTGACAATTGCTATGCCGCGTATTCGTGACTTCCGTGGCATTAATGGTAAGAGTTTTGATGGTCGTGGCAATTATGCCATGGGTATTACTGAGCACATTATCTTTCCCGAGATCGAGTATGACCGAGTCGATAAGATTCGCGGAATGGATATTGTAATTTGTACAAGTGCTAAAACCGATGAAGAAGCAAAAGAATTGCTGCGTGGGTTTAAGATGCCCTTTAAGAACTAGGTTTTGGATAGAGATAACCGAAAAGGAAAAAAGTAATGGCGAAAGTCAGTATGATTGAAAGAGGTAAAAAGCGCGCAAAGCTTGTGAAAAAGCATGCTGCTAAACGTGCCGAGCTGAAAAAGATTGTTATGGATCAATCTATCGCTCCGGATGAGCGTTTTCAGGCAATGCTTAAATTGGCTGAGATGCCGCGTAATTCATCTAAAGTAAGAAAGCGTAATCGCTGTGCATTGACAGGGCGTCCGCGCGGTTATTATCGCAAGTTTAATCTTTCCCGTATTGCGCTTCGGGATCTGGCTTCTCGCGGTGAGTTGCCGGGTGTTGTAAAGTCAAGTTGGTAAGAGGAGAAAAAGACAATGGCAATGAGTGATCCTCTAGGTGATATGTTGACACGTTTGCGTAATGGCCAGCAAGCCAGTCATTCTATTGTGGAATGTCCGTACTCAAAATTGCGCGAAAATGTGTGCAAAGTTTTGGAAGAAGAAGGCTATATTCGCGGCTATAATATTGAAGATAAAGGCGGCAATAAAAAGGCTCTTATGGTTCAGCTGAAATATGCGGAAGGTAAGGGTGTCATTCAGGAAATTGACCGTATTTCCAAGCCAGGACGCCGGGTTTATAAAGGTTCGAAAGATATGCCGCATTTTTATAATGGTTTGGGTGTTTTGGTTGTTTCTACACCAAAAGGTGTGATGACCGATCATAAAGCCAGAGCGGCTAATGTCGGTGGTGAAGTTTTGTGCAGAGTCTTTTAGGCTTTGTCTGATTTAAGGTGAAAGTGAACATTTAAGGAATAATAAGATGTCACGTATAGGTAAAAATCCAGTTTCTGTTCCCGAAGGTGTAGAAGTGCATCTTAACGGTCAGGATTTAAAGGTAAAAGGTAAGCTTGGTGAATTGTCTTTGACTATTCACGATGAAGTTTTGGCCGTTATGGAAGATGTTGCGAATGATGACGGTAAGAGCGAAAAAGTTATAAAGCTCTCGCCAAAAAGCAAATCCCGTTTTGCGCAGCAAATCTGGCCGACTATGCGTACATTAGTGCAAAACCTTTTTGACGGTGTCAGTAAAGGTTACGAGAAAAATCTTGAAATTCATGGTGTTGGTTACCGCGCAAATATGCAAGGAAACACATTGGTTCTGTCACTTGGTTTTTCGCATGAAGTCCGTTACGACATTCCTCAAGGGATTAAGGTTGAAGTCGAGAAACAAACTGCATTGAAGGTAAGTGGCATCGATAAACAGCAAGTTGGTCAGGTGGCTGCAAAGATCAGAGCATTTAAAAAGCCGGAACCTTATAAAGGTAAAGGTATTCGTTATGCAGATGAATATATCTTGCGTAAAGAAGGTAAGAAGAAGTAAAGGATTTGGTTTAAGGGAATCAAGATCATGGCACAAGCAAAGACAAAAACAACACAATCTCAGCGCCGTACATACCGTACACGCAATAAGATTAGTCGTGTTAATATTGACCGTGTTGGTAAACGTGAGACGCGTCCTCGTCTATCAGTTTTCCGTTCCGGCAAGCAAATTTACGCACAAGTGATTTGCGACATTCGCGGCATTACTTTGGCGGCGGCTTCGAGTATGGATAAAGATCTTAGAGAGAAACTTAAAAAGGGCGGCGCTAATGTTGAAGCGGCTTCCGAAGTTGGTAAACTGGTTGCTGAACGCGCTAAAAAAGCAGGTGTGTCAAAGATTGTTTTTGATCGTGGTCGCTATATTTATCATGGCCGTGTGAAAGCTTTGGCTGAAGGTGCCCGCGCTGGCGGATTAGATTTTTAATCGAAAGAGGATTTTATTATTATGGCTCGTGGACAACAAGCAGAACAAAAAACTTTCTCGGATAGAGAAGAACCAGAGATGATTGAGCGTTTGGTTGGGATTAACCGTGTTGCGAAGGTCGTAAAAGGCGGACGCCGTTTTGGATTTGCCGCTCTGGTTGTTGTCGGTGATGGTAAGGGCCGTGTCGGATATGGGCACGGGAAGGCCAAAGAAGTGCCGGAAGCCATTAAAAAGGCAACAGATCAGGCCAAGCGCAAAATGATCCGCGTGCCTTTACGCGAGGGCCGTACGCTGCACCATGATGTTCATGGTAAGTATGGCGCAGGTAAAGTGTTTTTAAGATCAGCCCCTTCCGGTAAAGGAATTATTGCCGGTGGTCCGATGCGCGCTGTGTTCGAGGCTCTTGGGGTTCAGGATATTGTGGCCAAGGCGATTGGCTCTAACAATCCATATAGTATGGTTAATGCAACGTTTGCGGCTCTTGAAAACATGGAAAATCCACGTCAGGTTGCGGCGCGCCGTAATAAAAAAGTGAGTGATATAGTTTCTGGTCGTGAAGCAGGGATGCAGGGCATTGCTGCTGATGGGTCAGGTGAATAAGGACGATCAGGGTTTTATTGTAAGGATTTGAACGATGGCTGAAGACAAGGAAAAAGCGAGAAAGGCACCGGCAAAGAAGGCGGCAGATAAAAAACCTGCTGCTAAGAAGGCTCCTGCGAAGAAAACGGCAGATAAAAAACCTGCGGCTAAGAAAGCTCCTGCGAAGAAGGCACCGGCAAAGAAGGCTGAGAGCAAGGCTCCTGCGGCCAAGAAGAATGCAGCGCCGGAGAAAAAAGCTGAGGTTAAAAAAGCTGAGCCTAAGAAGGCTCCAGCAGCTAAAAAAGCGGAGAAGAAGAAACCTTCCGGTAAAACAATCCGCGTAACGCAAATTGGTTCACCTATTGGTCGTCAGGCTTACCAGCGCAAGATACTGATTGGTCTGGGTCTGAATAAAATGCACCGTACAAGAGAGCTTGAAGATACACCGTCAGTACGCGGTATGGTCAACAAGATTTCTCATCTGGTTAAAATCGAAGAAGATGCAGCTTAAGGGAATTAGAGCAATGAAACTCAATGAATTAAAACCACAAGACGGATCGACAAAAGGCCGCATGCGTGTAGGGCGTGGTATTGGTTCCGGTAAGGGCAAGACAAGTGGCTCCGG
>Ga0224501_10000461_pt1 | contig 32443 bp, 30 predicted proteins | sample SF_Oct11_sed_USG_4_FD_169105 | JGI IMG/M metagenome (GOLD analysis project Ga0224501, IMG submission 169105) | Sediment microbial communities from San Francisco Bay, California, United States - SF_Oct11_sed_USGS_8_1 | ecosystem: Environmental > Aquatic > Marine > Sediment | place: USA... | reverse complement strand
GGCTCTTTCAAATCGCGCAAGCCACACGCTCCACAGTACAAGCCACAAAAGGCAAGCAGATCTCTTTCAGTCATGTTATCATCTCGATTTAGAGAGTACTTTGGTGTTTAAGCTTATTATTAAAAATTTTTGTGCCAGTAACAGGTTTTCAGCGTCCACAACTCCGAGAGTTTAAACGTAACTTGTAGAGTTCAGTGCGGGGGGTTAGGTTCACATATATGTTTATAATCCACGTTTTTTGGCGCCGGGAAATAGGTTCAAACCTCGGTTTAAATTCTCGGGATTTTGCCGGTGGTGAGAATTATATAGAGAAGTACTTCAATTTATATCTTTATTCCGCCAAAAACGCGCTGAAACAGCTGAGGGTGAAGCAACAGAAAACAGGAGTTCGAACCTATCCCCGGCTACCACCGCTTAAGCATGAATTTATACTTTTTTGGCTTTGAGTTTTACGTATTCTCGCTCGTTGTATAAGGCATATCTGTCGCCTCGTCTATTTTCTGTGATGGTTTGCAAACTTTCTTCATTGTCTTCTAACATCTAAGATGTAGAAGCTATCAGTCAACTAGAACGTGCATCCTTATATGTGCATTACATCTTGAATGAATAAATTGGTTGTAGCGTACCAACTATTTCAGTGTTTCCTAACTCAACAGTTCTCACTAAAACTTCCATTCCTCTATAGGAGAACGCTAACTCCCTAACATCTGAAACTACCTTTCGCCCCATTCCGTGCATCGTTTCGACTATGAAGTATCTGCTGGCTGCTATCTCAACAACATCTATGACGTTTAGCGTATCGAGTAACGCATATCCGCCTCCGTGAGGAAGGATGCTTGTTTTTCTTAACCTATCGATGACTTCGAGTTTTTCAGCTCTCTTCGAAAAGCCCAAAATTTCAAGTATTTGCTCGTTGAAAGTTATCCCTCCCCTAAGGAGATATGCGGGGAGGTCTCCTCGTAATGTAATCGGGAAAATCTCGTTCAATGAGTTTTGTGTGAGATGGCATCCTAAGAAGGCTTCGTTGTAGTTGGCGAGGCCTTGATGAACAACGTTTACAATCATTTCATGCTTGCCAAAAATTTCTTTAGCTGCTAAGGATCTACGCTTCTCACTAAAGGATTCAGCATACTTGTAAAAATTGAAGTATGTTACAGCGTTATTATCAATGAGGACGTAACATGGTCCAAAAGGGGTTTCCACACATTCAGCCATGTTCTGAAGGCTTTCACTTTTGTGAAGGTACAATCCTGGAGCCTTCGTTGTGTCTGTCCTAAGTTCGGGGGCTCCACAGTGAATTACAAAGGCATACTCAGGAAATTCGATTTCTGCGGTCCCTTCGACTCTAAAGACGCTGATGAAGTGATTCCCAATTCCGAAATCAAATTCAACTTTAACACCCTCTATCGCCTTATCCTCTTTTTGCAAAACATCGATTCTTTCTATTATTTCCTTGATATCTGGAGGCTCCTGCAATCCTCCTACATACATTCCGCAAGCATTCGGCATAATGTCGAGAATAATTAGTCGCTGTTTTCCATCACCCCACGAAACCTTTCCTCCATAGCCAATACCGTTATTCCAGCGGACTTTGTTCCTCGTAATAGTTTCGTCTGGAGCAGAAATAAAGGTGGCATCCGGCATTAACCCATACTTCTCTTGAACCACATGGAATTTTGCTAATCCATACCTCATATTCCATCGGCAGAGACGGGACGCCCCATCGTTTAACCCTGTAGAAAATATGTGCTTTCCCGCCCGCTCCAAGATTTCCTTTCTACTCAACTTCAAAACTCTCCTCTTCCCAAGTCACCCAAGAGCCCGAAGACTTCACCTTATCCAACTTCAAAACTTAAGTGGTCAACAGCTGTAAGAGAACCGAACATTTTTGTTAATCCTTCAGTTTCAATGTTTGACACGATAACGACTCCACATCTTCACTGGACGATTCCCAGTTTTATATGACTTCCTTTATAAAGAACCCCAGAATTTGAACCGATATTTGCACCATTCTTTGCGCCATAAACAAATTACCAGTACCTTAATCTATAGAAAACCGAGAATTTAAACTTCAGCTCAAAGTTTAGTGCGGGGGGTGGGATTCGAACCCACGAACCCCTACGGGACAGCCGCCTCAGGGCTGCGCCTCTAGCCGATTACAACCTTTGACCTGGCTTGGCAACCCCCGCCTACGGCTAGGTTAGTTTACCCACGAGCCTTCAATTAAATGTTGCTTGCCAGCGACACTACGGAACCCACAGTGCAAAAGAAGCTTAAAAAATCTTGGCAATCAAGGAAGTTACAGTAGGGTTGGAGTAGGAGCGCACAAACCAAAGCTTACGTTTAAAATCTACCGTAAGACTATCTTTCTTGACGTGTCACGCTTGAAAAGGCTTAAGGAGTATCCGCGCTTCATTGCTCCCAACTTCGAGCCTTTCGACCCTGTAAAGTTGGCTAGAGAAACTGAAAGGATAGTCACTAGAAGTGGACCTGACGGTTTAGAGCGCAAGTATGAAGACTTTTACGCCACCGGTGTGTATGGCGGCATATCCACCGGTTACTGCGTCGGGTGTTGTTTTCGCTGTGTCTTCTGCTGGGTCAGTTGGGGACGCGACTTCCCTGAAAAGTTTGGTCGGTTTTACTCGCCCAAAGAGGCTTTCGGCAGATTGAGGGAGGCGGCTCACCGATACAGAGTTGGGAAACTGCGCATCTCTGGGGCGGAGCCTACCCTAGGCAAGAACCACCTTCTCAGCTTGCTGGAACACATAGAGAAGTCCGAATTTACCTCCTTCATTCTGGAAACGAACGGCATCCTTTTCGGCGTCGACAAGGACTACGTAAAAAGGATTTCGAAGTTCACCAAACCTCACGTCCGAGTTTCCATAAAAGCGGGAACACCCGAAACCTTCACAAAGAAAACGGGTGCGAAACCCGAAGCCTTCGAGATTCCTTTTCAAGCCATCAGAAACCTGTTGGACTACAATGTAAGTTTCCACGTCGCAGCCATGAGTGCGGACCCTCGCATAATGATGCCTAGAGAGCGGAAGAGTCTGATGCAAAAACTGACCGAGGTTGATCCAAGCTTGTTATTGAGCCTTGAAGAAGAGGTGATGGACCGTTATGAAACGACCTTGGCTAGATTGAAGTTTGCAGGCCTGAAGGTAGAGTGGCCCCTGCAACAGGTTTACACGCCGATCAAGAAACTTTTAAAGAGGAAAACGAGATAGGAGGCGATTCCCCTAGCGAGTTATCCATACCTTTTAACCAATTGCGCTTAGAGCTGCGAGAAAAGAAACAGTGGTTATGCTGTCTGCTAAAGAGCTTTCAATGGGAATCACGAAGTTATCCGGGTCCCAGCCCCTCCGATAGGTAAATATGGCCACAGCATAGGCGATAACGACCATCGCAGAAACGGCTAAGATGTTCGTCATCAAGAGTTGCGCCACGAATCCCGGAAGATTATTCAACGTGGTTATTCTTTGTGTAAAAGGTAATACGGAGTAGAGGGTAAACATCATCATCGATGCTCCCCATGCGCCGCCTATTCGTGTTGAATGTTGCTTAATTGAAGAAAAGGAAGGGCTCGTGACACCCAAGAAAAGCTTAGTTGTGGCGGTTGAGCCCACGATAGACCCCACGTCTCCTACAGTGTCGATTAATGCGGGATAAACGACGTACACCTCCGGTCTGCGACCTATAACTCCACTAATACTGTTAAGGAAAGACCCAGTAACGTTGACGATAAACGCCACCAACACGAGAGTGACGAAAAATTCCTTGATTGTTTTAACAAATTTGTCTTCTCTGCCATGTTTAGCTAAGACGTATGACACGACAAGCAGAAAAAGGAGGGCGGAAAAACCGATTAAATATCTCCCTAAAGGAATGAACAAAAAGAAAATGTTCAGTTCCAAGATGTAGCACACAGTAACAAGAATGTCAGCCACCGTGGACATTACTGGATATACGATAACGTCTGGATCTAAACCACGCCTAAAAGACACAACCGAAACTCCTATCGTTATTGGAGAGATAAATATTATTGACAAGCCCATGGTTGAGACAACCACAACGATTATGGAAACACAATCTACGATGCTGGCTCCCCAAAGGACAACGTTAAAGAGCGACGCCACCAACCCCACCACAACGCTGCTTTCAAGGGTCAGCGTGACAACCGCGTAAAACAATAGATAAAACTCCCTCGTGTTTTCGACGTAGCTCGGCTTCACCGTTCCCAGGTGTAGGCCCGTGCTAAGGCGACCGCTAAATAAGCCACCTATGGCTCCCCTAATACTTAAAATTCCAGGTAAAAGAGCTAGTGTCCATATGGGGGTCCGATCGAACACGCTAAAATATAGGACAATTAACGTTCCAGCTAGGATGCCACCGAGATTGAAGGACAGAGATAGTAAGGACTGACCCAAGCTTGCGATCAGCCCGGTTATTGAAGTTCGAACAGTCATCGCAACCACTTCCGTCCATTCGGTATCGCCTCATCTTTGAACGCTGCACCTTCGCTGTTAACCCGGAGCCTGCATACCAGCGGACTTGCCTGACGCCAACACACCCACTATGCAACTTTAATTTCCTCAACGGTGCATGAAGCTTATAAACAAAACTTTCTTAAAGGCATTTTGCTACCATTCTGGCTCATCTTTTTGAACATCCTTAATCTTCATCTTTTGAACAAGATTTTTAATACGGACACCGCCAAGAATACAACTGCCTTCGGAGCGACATCCAATTGAAAGCGGTTGTTTTAGCTGGAGGATTCGGAACGAGGCTGCGGCCGCTCAGTTGCACAAGGCCAAAGCTTCTTTTCCCGATCTGTAACAAGCCTCTACTAGACTGGACGCTGGAGAGGTTAGCCAAAAGCGGAACAAATGAAGTTGTGTTAGCCGTAAATTACATGGCAGAAACCATCACCCAACACTACGGAGACTCAACGCATGGAATGAGACTCTTCCATTCCAGAGAAGAGAAACCATTAGGAACAGCTGGCCCTATCAAAAAAGCGGAGGAATTAATTGGACATGAGGAGCCTTTTCTCGTCTTAAACGGGGACATCCTCACCGATTTTGACTATTCGAAGCTCATGAAAAAGCACACCGAAAAACGCGCGACGGCAACGATAGCCCTCCGCAGGGTTAAAGATCCCAGTCGGTATGGAATAGCCGAGCTAACCGAGAAAAATCGTGTGATACGGTTCGTGGAAAAGCCCCCTCGAGAGAAAGCGCCCAGCAACCTAGCAAACGCTGGGATCTACGTCTTAGAGCCTGAGATATTCGATTACATACCAAACGGTCGACCAGTCTCCATCGAGCGTGATGTGTTTCCAAAGCTAGCGAATGAGAGAAAACTCTATGGATATGATTTCGAAGGTTTGTGGACCGATATCGGAAAGCCAGAAGACTATCTGAAAGCAAACAAACTCTTGTTTGACGCGCAAATCAAAAAGAGCCAAGTGGGGAAGAGTGTCCGCGTGAAGAGTGGTGTGGAAATTAAAGACTCCACGGTTATTGGCGATCGAGTGTTCATCGGAGAGAAATCAAAAGTTGGTCCCTACGCAACTATCGGAGAACGCACAATCCTAGGGAAGAAGGTTCATGTCCAGAATTCGATAATCTTCCCGGGAGTCGTGATCTCAAATTTCACATCTATAAAGGGTGCAATCATCGGCGAAGAAGCTGCTATTGGGAGCCATGTAAAAATTGGGGATGGATGCATGATTGGCGATCACGCTGTGATTCGGGACAACGTCGTCCTCTCACAAGGCGTGACTGTGTGTCCCTCAAGAAAGGTTTCCGAAAACGTGCTTACACCACGATGCCTAATGTAATCTAATATAGTTTTGTTCAGAGGGTTTATTCAAGAAAACGCGCTACATAACTGCACTTTTAGCTTTTGAACAAGTCTCATTTCGTTACGTAAACTATAACAAAGCAATCAAAATACATACTAGCAAACAAAGAGCGTGACGTGAAGCGAAATGTCCATGGCAATGAAGCTTGAAAGAAACGACATAGCCACTCCTGAAAAACGCAGAGCATACACAGTTAGCGTTGTGGGATGCGGACGGATGGGTTTGCCGCACGCCTGCCTCTTCGCCGAGGTTGGGTTCAAGGTTATCGGCGTTGACTCAGATCAACGCGTCGTCGGTTTGATGAAGAGAGAAAGGGCTTCCTTCGCTGAGCCAGAACTCAATGCGCTCGTAAAGAGACACGTGAAGAACGGTCGTCTCACCGCCACAAGCGATGCTGGAAAAGCCGCCTCGACAAGCGACGTCATCGTATTTGTCGTTCCGACATCCATCGACCGAAAGAAAAAGCCCAATTATTTTCGTCTTGAAAAGGCTTGTAAAGACGTAGGCATGAGCCTACGTTCAGGGTCATTAGTCATTATTGCGAGTGCCATGTGCCCCGGAGTAACCGAAACTCTTGTGAAAGAGACGCTGGAGAGTGCATCTGGCTTAAAGGCTGGAGTCGACTTCGGTTTGGCATATAGTCCGATCCGCGCCGCCCCTGGACGAATGTTGCAAGACATCACTAATTGTTCGAGAGTGGTGAGCGCTGTCGGTGAGCAAAGCCTGAAGACCGCCTGTTTGTTTCTGAGCACGATTACAAAAGGAAAAATAGTTAGGGTGAGGAACATAAAAGCAGCAGAAGCTGTTAAACTTTTCGAAAACGTGTACAAGGATGTTAACACTGCGCTGGCAAACGAGTTTGCCCAATTTTGTGAAAAGGCTGGAATAGACTTTGTTGAAGTGCAAAAGGCGGCTAACGCGCATCCAGAGTGTTCCCTATTGTCTTCCAAGATTGTTGGCGGACACGTCTCGAGAGATTCGTATCTTCTCCTTGATGAGGCAGACGCGGTGAACGTAAAGCTTCGTATGCTGACGCTCTCAAGAAAAATAAATGATGAAATGTTAGGTCACACGCTTCATCTGGTGAAGGACGCTTTAAAGTCGTGTGGAAAAACCATGAGGAAAGCCAAGATCTCGGTCTTCGGTGTTTCTTGTCGCCCAAACATAAAGGAACCCCGTGGTTCCTCAATAAAGAAGCTTGTAAGCATGTTGAACAAGAAGGGTGCGCTGGTTAAAGTGTATGACCCTTTCTTCTCCCACAAGGAGCTGATTGAGATGGGATATTCCGCTGAAAGAACATTAACACAAACTGTTGAGGGTGTGGACTGCTTAGTCATCATCATAGGCCACGATCGATTTAGACGGTTAAACCTGAGGAAGATCAAGTTTCTGGTCAAAAAGCCTGCGGCAATAGTTGACATGGGACAGGTCATTGGCCCTCAAAAAGCGGAAAGAGAAGGATTTGTTTATCGTGGCGTTGGCAGAGGAGTCTGGACCAGATAAGTTAGTCAGCCGAGAAAAACATATAAAAGAGCGAAATTTCGATCAACATGTACTAGACAATGTGCAAACCCCCAAGTTATAGAGCGATGCGTTGACCCACAGAAAGCAAAAATTAAGTTGAGGCGTGAACGATGATTCCCCCATTGGTTTCTGTTCTTGACGAAATAGTTGCTGCCCTGAGTGTTTTCTTGGTAAGCTTTTTTTGCACCCTGTTTTTTACAGACAAATGGATCAAATCAACGAAAAAGATGAAACTTCTCGGAAAGGACTTGAACAAGTATAAAAAGCCACTCGTTTCGGAGTCAGGGGGAATTGCCGTTGCCCTCGCCATCTGTTTTTCGTTGCTGATTTACATTTCCCTAAAGACTTTCTACTGGGACTCACCAACGCATTTAGTTGAGGCTTTCGCTGTTTCGGCGACCGTCTTGCTAGCTGGTTTTTTAGGGTTTACCGATGATATTTTGGGATGGAAAAAAGGATTAACTCAATTACAAAAGTTTCTGCTGGCGTTCCCTATTGCGCTTCCTCTAATGGTGATGAATGCTGGTCGTTCGGTTATGGATATTCCCATTTTTGGGCGAGTTGATCTCGGTCTAATCTATCCCTTGTTGTTGGTTCCAGTTGGAGTGGTTGGGGCTGCCAACGGGTTTAACATGCTTGGGGGTTATAACGGAATTGAGGCGGGTATGGGCTTTATAATCTTTACAACTTTTGGAGTTACCGGGTTGATTGTGGAGAGGTATTGGATTTCGTTGATAGCCTTTATTGTTTCGGCGAGTTTGCTGGCTTTTTTGCGTTTTAATTGGTATCCTGCGAAGGTTTTTCCAGGAAATTCGTTCACTTATTCGATTGGCTCTCTCATTGCTGCGGTTGCCATTCTCGGAGATATGGAGAAACTTGCTGTGTGGCTTTTTTCTCTCTACTTCATTGAGGGCTTGCTATACTTTAGAGCCAGGGTCATCGACAAGGCGGGTGATGTGCAGGCGTTTGGGAATCCTAACAGGGACGATTCTTTAGAAATGCCCTATGAAAAGGTGTACGATACGACACATTTTGCAATTTGGGTGTTGAAAAAAGTGAAGAAGAGAGTTTACGAGAGGGATGTTGTTTGCTTCTTACTCTTTGTTCAATTTATGCTGGCACTTTTCGGAGTGTTATTGTTGGTGTAGGGATGAAAGTGAAGGTTTTGGTGTTGTTGCTTTGTTTGTGTAATCCCTCTTTTTCTCTCTCTTTCTAGACCCCCTTATATATAGACCCCTTGTAGCCCCTCTCCTAAACAGCTTTAAAGAGGAAAGAATGATAACAAAAAATTCAAATTTCAAAAGAATTTAAGGGAGAACTCTTCTATACCAGAGTGATTCTTTAAGAAGCCAGAAGGGAAATTGCATGAAAGCCTTAGCTATTATAGGATACATATCCCTTCTGATTGGAATTGCGATAGCCTTTGCAAATCCTCTGCTAAATCAGTCTTCGATCACAATATACTGCAGTGGCCGTATAGAATATCCTAACAAAGAATCAGAGCCCACAGAAAGCAGTTCTCAAACGATTGTCGATTCGACGGTCTACATTCCGATAATTATTGGTGTGGGACTTTTGTCTATTGCGTTTCTGGGTGGAACAGTCAAGAAGAACTGCAAGTAGCTAGTCTTTCTTAAATTCACCTTCATGGCCAAATGAACTCAGCCAAAAACTCAACTATTCAATTTTGTTTTAGCAACTCTGCAACCTAGTTTAGGCTTAAAGTTTTTCAATCTACTGTACGGAGTAGGCTTGGTGTACTGATGCCTATTTTGTGGCGGTTGCATGTTTTTAGGACGGTCTTTTTGAGGCTGGCGTCGATTTCTGGAAGGCGTTTTATTTCATTAAAGAAGACGTAACGGGATATTCAACTATAGTGATATTAACCAACTACCATAAATTCCAATAATGATACCTTCAAACAGACTCAACCTATCATTATTCGCTATCTTTGTGACTCCTGAATTTTTTCTATATAGTAAAATTATTCATAAGTTAAAAATCCATGTGCGCGCACATTTTGGAGTAGTCACGATCGGTCCTGATAGGTCTTGTGCACGAACCGCTAACTACTACCATAACAAAGTGTGCGCACTGCAAAAGTAACATTTCCTATCATTCCAGTATCAAAATTAGTACGCGCGCAGACAGAAAGCAGAAAAGGCGAAAACTCAATTTTCACAGTGTAGTCACTAATGCGCGCACACATAAGTTTAAATAGGACAGTACGTCGACTAATTGAATACGCAAGAATTAGAATTCCTAAAAAGTGCTAGTTCTTCGTCAACTATAATAGGGAGGTGAAATTCGCTTGTCATACAGAGAACCAAAAGAGATGCACAAAGCAGTCTGCGCTGATTGCGGTCAAGAATGTGAAGTTCCGTTCAAACCCGATCCCAGCAGACCAGTTTACTGTCGAGATTGTTGGGCAAAAAGAAGACCACCAAGAAGACCTAGATATTAGATTTCATCGCCGATTCATCTAGTTGCTAAGCAGTTTGCGTCAATTTTCTCAAAGCTTTTTATAATTATTCAAGATCGACTTCCAACTCCCTGCCCTAGGACATGGTCTCTATTTGGATTCAAATATGATACATGTTAAAAACAACGTTTTTTCAGAAAAACATTTTGCAACTTAGAAAGCTCTTGTTGCTTGGCAACTTACATATTTGTATCATATAACGCGAGGTATGTTGAAAAAGTTAGGGGGAGGGGGTTTCTCTTTGCAAATTAAAAAGTTCGCGGAGATTTTTGATGGCAAAACTCAGTACGTTCGAGGCACTCTCATCGCTGTACTTCAGGAAGCGCAAGTGAGCTGAAAAGGTAAACCTTTTGGTCTAAAGTTCACCCTTTAGGTTGAAGGGTTTGCCCTCTGAGAGTATTTTTCGAGGGATTTTTTCCTTCCATTTCCGTAGAAAGGGCAGTTCGTCTTTTTCCTCTCTCAGTTCGTCTGGTAGCATTTCGGGGATCTCTTCTCGAATGGGATACCAGCGCAAACACTTGGGGCATATGATCACGCCTTCCACGATTTCTTCTTTCTCTTCAAACACGTGTAACTCTAGCGGGTAGTACTTGTCGATCGGGCAAGCCAAAATGTCCATCAATTTTCTCTTGATAATTTGTCCCTCCTCACTAGTTGTATTGTTAAATTGGAAAGGTTATAAAAGATTTGCCGGAACACTCGAATGTTAAGAAGGCATTAAAGTTGAAAGAATAATTGAGTTCTTCAATATCTTTAACGAGAGCGGGCAGACACAAATCTTTCGATAGACCTATCGTAAGTTTCTTCAATTTCAGGTGAAAACAGGCAGCCGGGAAGCTCGTTTCTTTCCCTATGGTGACGTATACACTCACAACACTTACCCCTCCTCTCACAGGACACATAGGTGCACCCACAATCCTTCAGGTTAATCTCTAGATTAGTACACAACTTTCTCCCGCTCATCTAATATCTCTCCCTGACTCCAGTAAACAACAAACACTCCTATTTTAAGCTTGAAACGTTTTTACATCAAGAACCACCTGATACCAGTTAGGCCCAGTATGGCGCACAACTCGACCAAAAGGCGTTTCAAATTTAACACCGAGATTTTCCAGCTTTTCAGCCACTTTCATCTTAACTTTCTCAACGGGTTTTTCACCCTTTCCAGCGTGTTCAAAATCGTAATAGTGAACCCATCCTCCAGTTAGCCCGAGCGCCAACACGGCACAGTCAAGGTATTCATATGCCCTCTCAGGCAGGGGCATAAGAACCCGATTCGCAACGTTTCGCAACCTCTCTTCCACAATCCTTTTTGCGTCTCCCTCTAGTGGAAGGACTCGCTCCTTAACCTTATTGAGTTCAACGTTTTCCCGCATGTACTTAACCGCAACCGGGTTGATGTCTATAGAAAAGATTTTGCGGGCTTCGGAGTGTTTGGCAATCATGATGGAGTAGCAACCCACTCCAGCAAACATGTTAACAATAACTTCGCCGGGTTGAACTTGTCTGGTGATCCGCACTCTCTCGTACGAAAGCCTAGGTGAAAAATAGCACTTTCTAAGGTCAACTTTAAAGACGCAACCGTGCTCCCGGTGGACAGTTTCAGTTCTCCTTTCACCCACAACCCACTCCAACTCGCGCAACCGAAGATCACCTGAAACCGGACCGACTTGACGCCACACGCTTCTGACACGTTTGTGAGTTTGCATGACGGCTTCAGCTATGATCTCGCTCTGTTCTTGGAGGGCTTCGGGAACCCGGATGACGGCGATGTCACCAATAATGTCGTAGGATTTATACAGAAGCCTAAGCTCCTCAGGCTTAAGCCTATTTGCCAGAAGAAGCTTGAGGCTTCCCCCCATTTCTTCAAGGCACCTCAAACGAAAATTTACTCGACGAAGGCCATTCGGCCGAGCCAAACAGCCAAACGCTTCAGTCCCCCGGGAAGATACTCCTGAACCAGCTCCACATCACGCTTTTTGATGGCTTTCAAGACAGCTAGAGACAAGAAGTAAACAGTTGCGCCGACGACCACGTAAAACGGAAGCAGGTACCGTTGCGAAACGAAGCTCTCCAGCGTACGAGAGAATGTTACGGCTGCTACCATGAAAAGAGAGGCTACTGTGGCCTTCCACAACGCTTCCTTGTCGAAAGTGATATTGAGAATTCTTTTCAAAGCATATGCTCCCAATCCAAATCCTAGGAATGCAGCCAGGAATCTTGCCCAAGCCGAGCCGATCATGCCCATGCTCAGGTGAGCCAAGGTAACGTAACTTGCGATAGCGTTGGAGAATATAGCAATCAAGGCGACCAAAGACGCGGTCTTGGTGCGCTCCAGCGTCAACAGCGTCGGACTAATCCCGATTCCAATCGTTGTAGGAAGCAAGGCCAAACAAATAATGGTTAGGGGTAAAGCAGCTTCAGCGTATTCCATTCCGGCAAACACAACCATCACGGGATGCGCCAGGGTAGCGAGCCCAACGAGCATCGGAAAACCAACTAAAACTGCATATCTTGCTGAAACGTGAAAAGCTTCTCTCAAGCTATCTGCCCCCCGTTTTGTGTATAACTCTGAGAGTTGTGGGAAGAGGGCAGTAACAATGGAGACTGAAATCAAACTTGGAACAGCGGCAGCTCGAACAGCCCAGCCGTAAACGCCGAGGCCAGCCTCACCCATGTAGGGCAGTATGAAAAGCTGGTCGACCCACCCTGCAATGAACCCTAGGACACCTGAAATGTAAAGGGGATAGGAGAAGTTGATTATAGGTCTTATCGGATGAGGCTTTTCAAAGGCGCCGACGAATCTGTATGTTAAAATCAAGCCTGCTATGGCGGCGATGACTTGACCCATCAGCCATCCATAAACCACGGCAAAAAGCCCCCAGCCTAGGTAAAGCAAACCTATGCCTACAACGTTCGCTGTGACGGTTTGACTGAGGCTTACGGCGGCAAATTCCCGAAATTTCTGTAAGCCTTGTAAAAACCCCAACATTTGAGGACTCAAGATTGCGAATGTGGATGCAAACGCTAGAATCTGGAACAGTGGAGTCCATTCGGGTGTGCCAAACAAGATAGTGGACAGAGACTCTGCAGAGATGAAAAGCAAGGCGCCCAAGATCAGTGAAGCCAGCAATGTTATCTGCAAAACGCGGCTGACCACAGATCTAGCCTTTTTCGCTCTTCCTTCTGCAAGGTATTGAGAGATATACTTTGTTGAAGCCGACCGAAAAGCGAGTGTTCCGGTGATTTGCACCAAACCTAAGACAAAGACCAAGACAAAGTAGATGCCCATCTCAGGATTCGGCGGAGGATCCAACCTAGTCTCGGGAATCCTAACTAGAAATAGCAGGTATACTACGCCGATCAAAGTGGATACGACCCCTTGTACAAAGAGGTAGGTGGCGCCGCGTGCGACGCGTACTCCTGAACTCGGAGTTTTCGGCAATAGATGTTTCCCCTCTTGATGAACAGTTGAGAATATGAGGGGCATTAATAAAATTTAAGCATAGGCGCTCATTAGTTTACTGGTTGTTCGACGTTCTCTAAAAACTTCCCTGCCTCTTTCATGTTAGTTACGTACACTCGTTGCGATATCCTTCTATTGCAGACTAGTCATACTTGACTTCATAAACGCACACGAGTGCGTAGACTTGCCCCTGGATAGGGTCTCCCTTAGAAAAGTATGCCAAGTCAAAGTTTGTGAGTGTAACGCTTGGTGGGCTTCCTAGCCTTGTTTCCTTTCCGTAGGTCATCAATTTGTATATAACTGTATCTTGTCCTTTTTCGCTCCATCCAGCCCATCTTCCTTGCTCGTCGTATACTCCGTACTCTGTCTCGTTTACAAACGGGTACTGCCGGGATGCTGCGATTCTCGCCATCCATCTCCACTTGCCTTCGTCACCAAACCCCACATCCTGCCCATTCGTGTCGAAGGTTGTGAAGACGAGAACATGACTTACGTTAGAGTCAAAGCCTAGACGCTCAGCATTCCTATTAAACTTCTCAAAAACCTTGATTGCCTCGGTTTCGTTTGACATGAACATATACCCTATTTCTGCTATTTGGGTCGTATTGAACGTGCCGTTGTCGGCGAGGCTTGTCTTGTTCCCCCAAACCGTGATCCAGTAGCCGTAGTCCCACCAACTCGCCACCACAGCATCTGGCGGTAGGTTTTCCCGCATCCAAGCTAGGGTGTCTATCCAGTCGGGGGTCGTGTCGTCTGGCTTTACCGGTATACTGGCAGCTGCGATAGTTGGGGGCGTATCTGCTTGGCCAAAAAACCGTGGATTAGGCAAAACGAGGGTGAATGTAAGCAGAAGAAACATGACGATCAGGAGGGCTCCGCTAAATTCTTTCCCCACATGAGCTGCAAAACGCCTCTTCCGCCTTGAAATAGCTGGAACCTCCTTCAAAATGGTGATGAAGGGTCTTAACAGCTGAACCAAAGCTAATGCCCAGAGAAGAGAGACAGCTGGAGCTAAGAGCAAGGTTAACCGTATCATGGAGCCGGCAAAATAAATAGAGGTCAAGCCAAAAATGATTAGGAAGACGTTGCGATCCGTGGGATTTCGCACCGCAAAGAATAAACCGACGGGTATGAAAAAGGCGCCTATCCCGAGATCGTAATAAAGGGACCCCCAGGCGGCGGGTCTGTGTTCTTGCACGGACTGTACGAATGCGGGTCTTGTCGCAGGATTCAGAACGTATACATACTTAGATGTTAGTGGGCTAACGTATCCAAGCCATGAAAGCATAAGAAACGAAAACGCGCAGAAAGCAAAAAAAACGAGTACAAAGACCGTTTTCATCTTAGTTGTTTTAATGTAGTGAACGCCCGCATAAGCGCATAACAACACGAAGACCCCGAGCGCCGCCAAGACAGAACTGTCACTCAAAAATCCAAAGCCCAAGCGTGGCACGTTGACAGCCATGAAAAGGGCTATACCAAACGTTGTGCTGTAGGAAAAAAGCAGGCGAGACGAATACCTGCGAAACAAAAGCAAGGCAAAAACGAAAACAATCGCCATTCCCATGGGGTACCGTGCGGCCCCCCAAGAGGCGAAGAGATAGCCAAGGGATAGACCCGCGGCGAGGGCGTAGGTCAGACTGCCTCTCAAAGACCTTTCGGTTTCGACGGATCTCAGGAAGAAGAACATAAAGAGGAGGAGAGCAAAAATCCCCACGGTCTCATCGTCAAAGAACCCCCATGAAGTTCGGCCGATATAGGAAGCGTTTAACGCAAGGAACAACGCTGAGAAGAGACCGACCATCTTGCCGCCGAAGTCCTTGCCCAAAAAAAACATAACCAAGCACGTCAGTACTGCCATGACTGCTGGGAAGACCACACAGAGTTCAAGTAGGGTTATGGGCACCCCAAGCGCGTTTGACACAAGATATAAAGATGCGGCAGTGAAGGGTAGCCCTGGATAAGAGGTGCTCGGTACGTTGCGTCCGTATGGATACCAGCTCATGGGCCAGCCAGTGGAGTCATGCCAAGAAGCCCAAGAAAAGAAGCCATCTTCAACCATGTTTTTGGCCATGCGATACTGAAAATAGGGGTCGAACTCGGAGAGGTAGGTGCCCCAGCGCATAGGGAGTATCCTGATCAGGAAGGCGAGGAGGAGTATGAGAGAAAGCAGAGAAGCGACCACCAGCGAAGAGTGGGAAACTCTGAAGCGAAGGGCTCCAAAACTCTTCAAAGCTTTAACCAGCCTTTCCCTACTAAGAAGCTTCCCTATTTTGACCATAAAGAGCCCTTCTCGTCAAACAATTCAAAGAACCCTTTTATTTGATTTATGGTTTTCTACCGATTCCCTTTTGCCTACTTCGATGTGGGCTAACAAGGAGACTCGAATTATACCGATAACGCATAGAATATGAGATTAGATCTAGAATGTTTTAATAGAGACATCCAGTTAAGTGGGTAAAATGGGAAATTAGAGGGTCACGAAGTGAAAGAATACTCTAGGATTCTGGTGACAGGTGGGGCAGGCTTCATCGGAAGCCACCTAGTTGACCGATTGATGAAAGATGGCTACAAAGTAGTAGTCTTGGATAACTTCTTTAGCGGTAACCTTGAAAACATAAAACACCACCTAGAGAGCGGGAAGTTCTGTTTAGTTAAGGGAGATGTTAGAAATTCGGACATTATTAAGGAGACCGTGAGGAATGTTGATGCGGTTTTTCATCTGGCCGCTATTGTTAGCGTGCCACTGTCTATAAAGAAGCCATTGCTTGTTAACGACGTAAACGTGAGAGGAACACTGAACCTCTTAGAGGCTAGCTCAAAAGCTGATGTTAAGCGGTTCATATACATCTCGTCATGTGCTGTTTACGGCGAAGCGAACCGCTTACCGATAGATGAAAGTTGCCCGACTAATCCCGTATCGCCTTATGCTGTTTCAAAGCTCGCCGCAGAACATTACTGCAAAGTTTTTCACGAAAACTATGGGCTCAATACAGTATGCCTTAGGTACTTTAACGTCTATGGACCTAGACAGGCAAAAAACTTGTATAGCGGAGTCATAATCCAGTTCATCGATCGATTAAAACAGGGAAAACCGCCGGTTATCTATGGTGATGGAGAACAAACAAGGGACTTCGTGCATGTTAAAGACATTGTTGAAGCCAACATGCTTGCTCTAAACAGTCAACGTAGCGCTGGCCACGTGATCAATGTGGGGTCGAGTGAGTCTACGACAATAAACAACCTTGCCAACCTTTTAATGGAATTTTTCGATCAAACACACTTAAAACCCGTACACAGAGCGCCAAGAGAAGGTGATATTCGAAACAGCTACGCAGACATAGCCAAAGCTGAAAAAATGCTGGGTTATAAACCGAAAATTAAATTGAAAGAAGGGATAAGTGTGCTACTAAAAAGCCAATGTGAAGTGCAACTATGATAGGAAAGCGGGAGATCGTGAAATTTGTAATGATTGGTGACTGCGCATTGATGAAAAACGTGATTAATTGCTTGTGCACTTCACGAGGATGCAAATGAGGAAGATGAGAGATCATGAGCATTAGAAGTGCAAAAGCGATGAAAGTCATGGTTATTGTTGGCGTTAGGCCACAGATAATAAAATCAGCTCCAGTTCTCCGCCTACTAGGTGAAGATGAAGAAGTTTCGTTGCAATTGATTCACAGCGGTCAGCACTACGATTTTGAAATGTCGAAGGTTTTCTTTAATGAGCTTGACTTACCAGATCCTCTACACAACCTTGGCATAGGCAGTGGTTCGCATGCTACCCAAACTGCGATGTTGATGATGCGAACTGAAAAGATTATCCATGAGTTGAAGCCAGATGTGGTCATGGTTTTTGGAGACGCTAACACGACTCTGGGTGGGGCTCTAGCCGCGGTAAAAGTACATGTCTCTGTTTGTCACGTGGAGGCTGGCTTACGATCTTATGACATGAGTATGCCTGAAGAAGTTAACCGTGTGCTAACAGATCATTGTTCACAGATGCTCTGCGCCCCGACGTTAGAGGCTTTCAAAAATCTGAGGAAGGAGGGAATGGGAGAGAATAACATTTTTTTGTCAGGCGACACTATGTACGATGCTCTTTTGCAACATGAAGTAGACATAGAGAAGTCAGAAATCGTTAGGGAATTAGGCTTAACTGGAGAAATCTACGCGATTCTGACGGTACACAGACCCGAGAATGTAGACGAGACGGAGAGACTAACAAAGATTGTCTCTTCGATCGTCAACTTGAAGGAGGTCAAGACGGTTTTCCCAGTTCACCCTAGAACCAAGAAAAGACTGAGAAACACGAAGCTTGAAAAAGCGTTGAAACGAGCTACTAACGTGATTTTAACGGAGCCTCTAGGTTACTTTGATATGCTTTGTCTCATGAAAAATTCGGCTGTTGTCTTCACCGATTCCGGTGGGATGCAAAAAGAAGCGTTCTTGCTTCACGTTCCATGCATTACTTTACGGTATAATACTGAGTGGGTGGAAACTGTTAAGTTAGGAGCTAACAAGCTTGTGGGGGCTGAAAGCGAGCGGATACTAAGAGAAACCAGAAAGGTCTTGGATAATAAGGGCATCAAGATGAAGTTGAGATCGTTGCCAAATCCTTACGGAGATGGAAAAGCATCGCAAAAAATTGCAAGAGAACTAAAAGGAAGGTTTTATTCAGGAAAACTTGTCGTGAAGGCAGGTGGCGCGGTTCATTTTAACGTTTGACTACAAATCCGAGCTCAAATGATTATCAGGTATGGTAAAATCAAACAAAATCAGGGGATTCTCATGCACATGTGTCTTGGCTTGTCCCTCGGTTGTAGTGGAAGTTGTTAAATATATGCTAGATGTTTTAAAAGGATGTTGCGTAATCGAGGTGGTTCCGAGTTGAAGATGATCGTTACAGGGGCGAACGGTTTCATTGGGACACACACCATCGAGGGACTTTTAGAGAAAGGCTACAATGTTGAGGCTGTTGACGTTAGAACTGAAAGACTGAAGCAGTTTTCTGACAACGAGCGCTTTACAGTTCATGAGATGGACATTCTTGACAAAGATTTCAAGAGCCTTATTGAGATGGGGGATAAAGTTTTGCACTTGGCGGCGATCGCAAGATTTGAGACAGCGGAAGATAATCCGCAGAGGGCTGTTCGAGTGAATGTAGAGGGTACGCTGAATGTTATTCAGGCGTGTTTAGAGAGGAAGGCGCAACGTTTGGTCTATAGTTCAACAGGCTCGGTTTATAGCCTAGGTGCTTCGGTGCCGATAAGGGAGGATGCTCCTAGAGAGCCTAGCAGCCTTTATGGTTTGACGAAGAAGATGGCTGAGGATTGGATAATGTTCTATGGAAGTCAGCTGCCCTATGTTATTCTTAGGTATGGGTACATTTATGGGAAGGGTAAGGACTGGGGCGCTGTAGGAGCGTTTCTGAAGAGGCTGTCTAATAACCAGCAGCCCGTTGTTTTTGGAGGGGACCAAACTAACGATTTTGTTTATGTGAAGGATGTTGTGAAAGCGAATTTATTAGCCTTGGAAACTGTGTACACGAATCAAGCTTACAACATTGGAACAGCGAGGGCTACGAGCATAAGAGACGTTTGTGAATATTGTATAAAAGCGATGAAAAGCGATTTGAAAATGAAGATTGAACCCGCTAGAAGTTTTGACTATGCGATATTTGTTTATGACATTTCTAGGGCTAGAACTTTGTTGCGTTTTGAACCGGAATGGAACGTTCTCAACGGCATAGCAAACATGGTGAAAGAATCTTAAGGATGCAATGTTAGTTTATTCAGAGCTCTCAGATGTCATACTGCTACAATTGAGATTGCATGTGCATACGGGATTTCGTCAATGGTTGTCAAGCCTGAGTTTCTGAAGTGTCGGCGAAGTATATGTCGATGAAAGGATGAGTGCTCTCGTTAATGGGTTGAAGCTTCTGTTAGGTCAGATGCGAAGGCTACGGTTGTTCCAAAGTTGCCTTGTTAGTATTTTTCTATGAGATTTTTGATTTCAGAAACCACGTATTCTTGGTCTTTCTTCGTCATCAAATGGCACATGGGTAAGGCCAATAAATTTCTGTATAATTTTTCTGCTCTCTCCAGTTTCCCGATTTTCTTCACTCTTTCATAACTAGGTTGCAGGTGCAAGGCATACGTCCCTATTTGTGTTTCGATGTTTTCCTTTCGAAGATCGGCGATGAGCTTGTCTCTTGTTCCTTCTTTTTCAATGTAGGCTGCGTAGGTTTGGTAGACATGTTTGCTATTTTCCCTTTTTTCTGGAGCTCTAATTGAATCTACTTCAGCAAGCAAATCGTTGTAGTAGTTGGCTAGTTCGATTCTTTTATTGATTATCCTGGTTATCTTCTCCATTTGTTTTACTCCGACAGCGCCCAAGATATCACTTAGTTTGTAGTTGGTTCCAAATTGGGCAAATTTGGTTTCTCCGTTCATTGATGTCATACCGAATCTTTTCAGAGTTTGGAGCTTCTCTGCGTAGACTGGGTTGTCCGTGACGGCCATTCCTCCTTCTCCTGTGGTTATTATTTTTCTTGGGTGGAAGCTGAAGCAGGTGATGTCTGCCATTGTTCCTGTCTTTTTTCCGTTATATTGTGCGCCTAGGCTACAGGCGGCGTCCTCTATGATGGACAGGTTGTGTTTTTCTTTCATCTCGTTTAATGGTTGCATGTTCAAGGGGTTTCCGCCCCATGAAACTGGCATTATGCATCTGGTGTTTTTGGTGATTGCCTTCTCTACTTCCTTTGGGTCGACATTGTATGAAAACAGGTCTACGTCAACTAGAATGGGCTTTGCACCAACCCACTTAACAATGTTTCCAGTGGAGGGATGTGTGAAGTCAGGGACGATCACCTCGTCTCTGGGTCCTACGTCTAAGGCTCTTAAGGCTAATTCGAAAGCTGTGGTGCAGGAAGTGGTTGCAACAGCGTATTTCGCGTCAACAAAGTTTTTGACTCTTTCTTCGAACTCTTTTGTTTTTTGGCCTTCAGTTAGCCAACCTGAACTCAAAACCTCGCTGATGCATTCAAGTTCTTCTTTTCCAACCAGGGGTTCTATTAACTTGATTTTCTTCACACTCATTCTTGACCCCTCTTAAATATACTTGGCGTGCTCCAATAATCACTGAGATATCTTCTTTCCAGATAAACGACATGAACTTGTAGTTGAGCACAATAAATTGCGGTACCAATCTATAGTATGTTTTAATCCCTCTTCAAAATCAACTTTTGGTTTATAATTTATAAGTTTCTTAGCTAGAGAATTACTTCCAAAAAATCTACGAACATCTCCAGGTCTAGGTTTTTCATAGAGCACTGGCTTTCTAAAATTCATTAGTTTAGCAATTTTTGAGATAAGCTCTTTGATTGTCATTTCACTATTACTTGCAATGTTTAAAACCCTTCCTCTTGTTGCTTTTACTTTGTAAATTTTGATTGTCGCTTCTGCTAAATCGGTTACGTAGGTGTAATCTCTTGTCTGTAATCCGTCACCGTATATGACAGGAGGTTCTCCTTGGAGTATTCTTGTTATTGTCTGCGGAATAACAGCGGCGTATGTTCCTTCATTTTGTCTTGGACCATAAATGTTAAAGGGTCTTACAATCGAAGCATCAATGCCAAAAGTCGTACAATATGAAAGTATAAGGTGATCGGACGCTATTTTACTGGCACCATAAGGTGTACTAGGCTTCAAAGGATGGTCTTCGGGCATAGGAATCTGTTCGGCACTCCCATATGCTTCAGAAGACGAAAAATGTATTAGCGTCCCAAAGTGATCTTCCCTTAATAACTCACAAAAGGTCGATGCAATTGCAACATTAGTGTCATGAACCCACTTTGGTTTGATAAGGGATGCAGGCAGGCATATTGCTGCAAGATTGAATACTACGTCTATGCTTTCTTTCTTTAAAATTCGTTTCATTAATCGAATTTTTGTTGCATCTTTATGATAGACTTTTAAGGAAGGAAACCTAAGTTTTGCTGGCGATAAATTTCTTATTTTATCTTCGCCTAAGTAAAAATTGTCTACAATGACTAAAATTTCTGGTCTTTCATCAATTAATCTATCAACCAGGTGGCTTCCAATGAAGCCCGCACCACCTGTCACCAGTATTCTACTCCCGTCTATCTTCACGTCTTTTCCTCCTTATTGACTCAAGTTCGCCGAGTCTTGTATAAATATGACATGGAGGAACACTTCCTGAGATCACAGCTCCTCCTACTGCAATTGCTATTTTCATCGTTTCACCTAGTTAACCTCTTATGAAATACGTATGTTGTTGACACTAGCTTGAGACCCAACCGAACCCAAGCTTTTTGCACAGGATAGTTTGTGCTTTGAGTACCTGTTTCGGCAATTTCAGCTTCCCTCTTCAAAACTCTCAACCCAAGCGAAATCATGTTAGTGTAGATTTTTTTGCCACGCATCGACGGATCAACAGCTGCCAAGACAAGCAAGCCAATGTTAGTATCTTCGACACTGTCTGCGTGCTGCTTCAAAGTCAAGAAGCCAGCAGCCTTACCTTTAACCCTTGGCAGGATAACATAATCTGCCAACTCGCCCGTCAAACTATTTTGCAACCATTCGGTGTAAACACTATCAGCAAGCTTCTGTGAAAAGTTTCTGTCCGCATGAAACCTGTCAATGGTTACTTTAGTTTGCGACCAAGAAGTTTCTGCAATATGAATGAGTTCGGGAAGGTGGCATGGGCACCGTATCACTTCGTACACTGCGCCTTCTTTTGTAAACTTTGATCCCTCAAACTTTTGCAATGACGCCTTCCTCAAATCAATTCCATACTTCACATTTGTGTCCATGAGCGAAAAGCCAAGGTTCTCTGCTACTTGTGCTGACAAAATGTCGAATGCATTTATTCTTGCTGTCACATGGTCATATCCTTGCCAGTCTTTGTGGAGTTCTCTCATGACTGTACATCTGTCTTTGAAACTTGCATCCTCTTCAGTAATGAAATACTTGAGTTCTAGCATTTTATAGTCAAAGTGCTTCGAGTCCCAAGGTAGATCTCTCCACGCAGCCATCACCTTGTCGGTTTCCACAAGGTTGCAACATGACAGGTCTAAGAGTAGTTTGTTCTTTAACACTGCTGGATCGAACCCATAAAACCTATAAGGCAAGTAGATGTCTGGAATGTTCATTCGGTCACCTCTTTAATATTTTAACATTGCCAGACAAAACCCTGTCGGTGCCTTTTGTAACTTCAGCATCTAAGTATAGTTTGCTGTTCTCAATTTTCCTAATGGTCACTTTTGCTATTAGGTTGTCACCAATATACACTGGTTTCTCAAACGACAAGTAGATATTTGTCAGTATGATTGTGCCAGGCATAGATGCCAATGCTGTAGATATCAAGCTGGCTGTCAACATACCGTGCACAATTCTTTGCTTAAACATAGTTGTAGAAGCAAACTCTGCATCCATATGTAAAGGATTGTGGTCACCCGATATGTCTGCGAACAATTCAACGTCTTGCTCCGTTACGTGCTTATAGCTAAAGAATTGATCTCCGATTTTTAATTCCATCGGCATCACCCCTCTTTTTCTTTCCATAACGAAACAAATGAAGTGTTACACATATAAGAAGTATACATCAGCTTTCGTGCGTGCATACGAAAAGGAGTTGAAGATTATTGTTAGCAGACGGCAAGCGAAAATATTGAAGATAACACAGTTGCTTAAGTTTGAGCCGAAAGTCAGTTTAGAAGATGGCTTAAGAGAAGTGACAAACCACATTTCAACCCACCCAAACTACTACTAAAACCACGGTCTAATCGCAAGTAAAATTCTTTATGCCCTTGTCAATGCGCAAACAGTTTTTTGATTTATAGCAATCGTAAACAAGCTAACATGCTTCAGATACTTTAAATAAATCATAAATGTAAAGTACTATTGCTGTGAAACTATATGAGGGAAGAGTGCTATGCCTAAAGAAGAAAATGTACCTATAACAGGTAAGAACGTAAAAATTGGTAAAAACGTTAAAACAGAAAAAAACGTGGTCATTCACGATGATGTTGAAATTTCTGATGATGCTATCATAGAACATAACGTTGTTCTTGGATATAATAATCTCACACATTTACGACCTGAATATAAAAATAAGCCTTTAGTTACAAAAATCGGAAAAAACGTGTTAATTAGACCAAACTCGGTTGTTTATGCTGGAAGTTTAATTGGTGAGCATTCGATGATTAATCAAAACGTGGTTTTGAGAGAGTTCACAGAAATTGGGCACCATTCTAGCATTGGTAGCCTCTGCATGTGCGAAGGTTACACAAAAATAGGCAATTATACTACCGTTCATAGTCAGGTTCACCTGACAGCTAAGATGATTATCGAGGACTATGTATTTATTGGTCCCCTCGCAGGAACGGCAAATGGGTATAGGGTTGGCTACTTTAGAGACATAAAAGGCACGGAGAAGGGCCCACATGTGAAGTATGGGGCAATAATCGGAGCACATGCTCTTCTGTTACCAGGCGTTACAATAGGGGAACAAGCAATTGTAGCAGCTGGGGCAGTTGTGACGAAAGATGTTCCAGATTTCAAGGTCGTAATGGGAGTCCCAGCTAAAATTGTGAGAGATATAAAAGATGATGAAAGATTAAGTTCAAAGAAAAATCAAATAGGAATTCATTAATTCTCAAGGTCCTTGAATATTGAATCTTATGTTCGACTTGCACAACATTTTGTCATAATAAATATATAACCGCATGTGTGCGTGCGCATCTCCAAATGTTACTTTCTCAGACATTTTTTCACGTCTCAGCTAATTTGGGTAATTCTTTAAACAAATCATCAAGGTAGGAAAAACGTACTCCTATCTTTTTGAGATAAAATATAAGCTCTTCCAGAAATGTACGCTCACCTATGCCCTCAAACACATACTTATGCCAAGATTCCGCGTCCTGTGTCTTGTATAGGAACTTATGTTTGAGATAATACTGTGTAGTAGGTGTGTTGATAGCGAGGCTCAGTGGATGAAAGTTAAAAATTTTCAAGCCCGATATATTCAGATACCTTCGTATCACATCTATCTTGAAGGAAAGACCTTTTTCGCTATGCGCATCATCCTCCCAAAATACTGGAAAACGAATTAAACCTGAGCAATGACGTAAAGGAGTACAGTGAGGATGCAAAAAAAGACACAAGTTAGAATCATATCTAAAGCCTCGAGCGTGGAATTCCTTAGTAATCTGAGAATTGTCAAAAAATCCATGTGATCTAAAACATCTAGCATCGGGCCAAAGTTTCTGGCAAAAGTCAATCTGCTCGATGTAATTAGTCCCATGAGAGCTATTCGGAAAGAAGTTCGGATGAAGTCCAACATATTGAGATTTCCCTTGTTTTCCATACTGCTGTTTTATTACTTCTGAATGATGCGTAACAAATAGAGTTAAAGGTACTTCTAATTCATCAAAAATCTTCAACATTTCTTGAATAGCCCATTCAGGTGACCAATCGATATCACTCGTGAAACAATACATCGTTTCTTTGTTAAAGAAATTCGCTACTTTTGTAAAATCTATCATGACTCTTCCTCGCTTTCCCCATTGTCAAAGCGTGCGCGCGCACGCATGGCGTATCAACATTAAGAAATACCTGTTTCAAAACTTTTTCGCTTTGATGCGTACGCCTTAATCTTCAACCAAGCAGTAATTGTTCGAACTAAATAAAGAAAAGAGAAAACAATAAAAAGAAAAAATTATTTAGCTGCATTTTTGAGTCTAGCAGAACCCTTTTAATTTATGGTAGACGTTTTCCCACTTCTTCATAGTTTTTTCTAGATCACAAATCTTCAGGGCAACCTTCCTCGATTTCTCTCCAATCTTCCTTCTAAGTTTCTCATCTCTTAGAAGCTGAACTATCTTTTCAGCCAAATCTCGATGATCCAGTTGCTTATACATCAAACCTTGAAACCAGTCAGCCGATCTTACATTAATGTTATCACTGAGAACATGGGGCGTTCCACATGCCATAACCTCTCTTGTACTTTGACCCATTCCTCCACCTCCACGCGCTACTAAAATATCACCGACGGCGCCAAAACGAAAGTCACTTACTGTGTCAACATATACGTCAACACTCGCCAAATATTTAGGCATCTCCTTGTGAGGAACACTGCCAACAAACGCTACGTTTTCATAAACACCTAACTTCCTAGTCAATTCTTTCAATTCAGGTCCAAGGGATCCTCCTCCTAACAAGACGAACTTAACATTTGGTATCTTCTTCAACACTAAAGGTATGGCCTTAACGAAAACATCTACACGATATTCCGAGAGCCACCATCGAGCACAAAGCACTGAATACACATCATCTATTTCCAAACTTCTCCGTAGGGGTTGAGATTTAGCATCTGGTGAAAAACGATTTACATCAACACCCCAGTTTTGCAAAAATATCTTCCTCGGGTCGCACCCTAACTCCGTCAATCTTTTCTTCCCAACATTGTCACCCGTATGAACTAGGTCCGCTCTTTTCAAGGCAAATGTAACAAAAAATCTGCGAATTCTAGATTTTTCAGGGTCTACCGAGATGTCACTTCCCCACGCGCTTAAGATAAGGGGATGAAAACCAGCTAAAGTAGCATAAACCCCGTAATGCGATATGCAGTGAGCATGCAGGATATCTGGGTGGATTTTTTTAACTGCTTTCTTCACATACCATATCCTCATTGGATAAGCGATCTTTCCGAAATATCTTAGCTCATGAACCTTCACGCCTTTAATCGGCTTTGACGTAAAAGCTATCAGATGAACATCATATCCCCTATCAGCAAAATATCTTACCCATCCAATCGTATGGACACTTCGCCCATCAGCTAAAAAAGCTAGTCTGATATTTTCAGTCACCCGTTCCACCTATCTCATCCATTGCCAAAAGATAATCAAATAGTAAGTAAATAAAAAGGCATCGAAATTTTTCCCATGAGCGCGAAAGAAGACTCGAATTCTCACAAATTTTATTCTTAAAGGAAATTAAATTTTCTCTAAAAGCCTTTTTATTGAATTGATCAAAGGTCCTTCCTCAAATCTTAACGCAGTAATAGGAATGTCCACCACCTTTTCCAACATAGTCGCTGCTATAGGCCCACAGATCAAGCCTTTCACACCCTCCTTCTCAGCCCTCACACCCTGAATAATCTCCTCCTCTGTAGTTGTAGCAGGATACTCATTCACCTTAATTCTCTTTCCTCCATTCTCAAAGCTTCCGCCTTTCGTATCCAAAGCACCCCGGTCATTATTATACCAATAACATTTCCACGCCCATAACCCTCAAGCCTCTTCACAGCCTCAATGATCTGCCTCAAAGTAGACACCCTGAAATCCTTCCTTTCGTCGCACACGCATTTGAAGCAATTAAACTTGTGAAGCAATTATTTTCTTCCATCGCGCTTAATAATCCCTAACACTCTTTTCCGAAACATGTTTTACTGTATTCGATTAGTTCATTTGCTGGCCCCCAGGGGCAATATAGTATGAACGTGGGGGTCTATTATCTTAGTTCCCCCTATCAAGGCTCAAAGATGAACAGAGCTTGGAAAAAGATGGTATTGTCCTATTACCGCACCCAATTGGATGCATAGATGCTCCGCGGAAACCAATAAATTTTAGGGTTGCATCTTAACTTTATCATAAGGTGCTTTCAGGATGATAGGCAAGTACACAATAGTTGAAAAAGGAGTGAATATTGGGAGCAATACAAGAATATTAACCCATTGCTATATCTATAAAGATGTGACAATCGGGAACAACTGCTTCATTGGCCACCACACTACTATAAGACCGTTTTCGAAAATAGGGCATCATACTCAAATTGGAAGTTATAATCAACTTGAAGGATATCTGGAAATAGGCAACTACGTGAAATTTCATTCTGATGTGCACGTGTGCCAAGGTTCTAAAATAGGAGATAGAGTATTTATAGCGCCAAGAACAACGCTTCTCAATACGTTACATCCTCTATGCCCAAAAGCAAAGGAATGTGTGAGAGCACCCATAATAGAGGATGACGTTAAGATCGGAGCTAACTGTACAATTTCGCCAAATGTTAGGATTGGTAAAGGAAGCCTCATTGGTTCGGCTACCAACGTTATAAAAGATGTACCCCCATACTCCATTGTTATAGGCAATCCCGGCAAAATTGTAAAAGACGTGAGGGATGTAGAATGTCCCTTTGGGCTTATAGAAAAACCTTATGGTGATTTGAATCCATGATTATTGACGCTCATACGCATATAATCTCAAGCTTCTCTAATCCTAATATCGTAGACATAAAATTTGATTGGAGCGATCTTGATTTCTGGCTGTCCTCAGAACCGAGAAGCAAATGCATAATAATGCCAGCGATAACTCAATTTTGCGATTCTGTCTCATTGAATAAAGAATTCATTAACACTTGGAAAACGTTTTCTAGAAAGGATCGAGTGTTGCCTTTTATGTGGATTCACCCAAATCAACTTGAAGCCAGTCACTTCAAGGAATTGGGTTTTTCCGGCTTTAAATTCCACCCATCTATATCCCAATCAACTATCGACGACAATGAAAAGATTCTAGAATTGTGTGAGAAAAATAGAAAACCGATCCTGATCCATTGTGGACGAAATGAAAAAAGCAGAATAGACTATGTCTTAAAAATAAATGAAAACTATCCAAACCTAAATTTCATCTGTGCGCACTTAGGAGGTTTAGCTACAGATTTGATAATCCGGGCCTTTCAAAAGATGCTAGAAGCTAAATATTTGGATAATATCTTTCTTGATACAGCTGGCTGTTTTTATCCGGAATTGGTTAAAAAGGCTGTCAAAATCTTGGGTAGCAATAAAGTAGTTTTTGGTACAGACAGACCATTTCATGACTACGACGTTTCACTTTACACAATTAGACGATGCAATTTCGATAAGGAAACGGAAAAGGACATGTTATTCAGAAATCTTTTGAGAATTCTTCATCACTAGAAATTGACCCGTCTATTTAGATGTTTTCTTTTTTAATAAACGTCAATTGAGGGCACAGTCTCCCACTTTCTCATAAGGATCTCGAGTGCCTTTTTCACTCGTCTTTCAGAGTAATCCTAAGTAAAGCTTAAGGGACTTACGTCTCTGGTGGATTCTCAAAAATCCTAATTATCGCTTAATGTAACCTTTCTATGGGCGCGATCTTTACCGGTAGTTCTGTGTGAAAGAACCCTTCGACTGCTCCCACACAATAGGCTTTCCCGACCACAATGCTTTGGTGACCTTCCAAATATTCTCTAGGTAGAGGCACTCTGAAGAACGCAACCTGCTTTGGGTGGAACCACACGGTATTTCTGTCACTTCACTCGCGTCAAAACCAACATATAATAATGCATTGAAGATTGCACTCTGAGCTTTCGCATAAACATGCGGTTTATTGCTAGGAAATTGATAGAGATAAATCCAAGAGTCTCATTTCATTCATCGAAGGGAGTTGATCGCCCTCTTTGTATGCAAAATAAAGGAAAAATAGATTATGGAGGGAAAGAAGGTTAAGATATAGTCACGTTTTCATAGGGGTGACAAAAGGTTGGGCCTAAAAGTAATTTACATAACCCTTCCACCTCGGAAATATCCAAGGGTCAAAAAAATAGCTAACACACTCAAAGGTCAAAACATTACTTTTCAAGCATTAGTTCCCAAAATTAGAATAAAGTTGGGGACCACGAAAGTGGAAAGACTAATTTCAGCGTCAGTCACATACACCATGTTTCTACTGCAAATATTTTTTGCAGACGCTGATATTTATTGGGTTGCCAATGCCCCAGAAATTTTTGTTCTGCCACTCATTCTAAGAAAAGAGGAATACATCCTAGATTATCGTGCACCTTGGCCGCTAGAGTTAAAGTTTGAATTTGGCAAAGATATGCTGAGTTGTTTGGCAGAACGCATCGCATTCGTGGCTTTGAAGTATGCGAAGGTGGTTACTCTAACTTCCAGCGCCCTTTTCGAGGATGTAAAAAAATTTGGGAAAAAAGTTTACATAATCCCCAATTACCCGCAAAAAGACCGCTTTAAACCAAATATTCCATATGATGACTTTAGAAAGCTCCAAGGTGTCAAAAAAGGCGAAAAAGTGATTTTATTCGTAGGCAATTTGGTAAAGGTGGAAGGTGTTGATATTTTACCAGAGATTGTTGAAGGGTTACTGGGAAAAAGGAGAAAAATAGTGCTCTGGATCATAGGAGAAGGCGTTCTTCGATCAGTAGTTGAGAAACTAGAAAAGAAATTCCCAGAAAAGGTTAGATTTTTCGGATGGCGTCCATACAGAGAAATCCCGAATTTCATCAATGCAGCTGACGTGTGCATAGTTCCGAGACATGACACCCCGTTTTCTCATTATACCAATGAGGAGGGTGTGCAAAAAATTTCTGAGTATATGTTTTTAGGAAAGCCTATAATTGCCTGTGGAATCGCTCCGTCTAAGGAGTACTTGCTTGTTAAACGTAAGGATATGGTGAAGGGAATCTTAGAAGCGTTGGATGGGAAGGCTCCTAAACCTACAAGAAGGACTTGGGAAGACGACTGCAAGGAAAAAGTGTTGGAACTAATTAAAGATATGAACCAACACGCTGAATAACAAACAACTTTACGTGTTCACTTTCTTGCGATACTTTGTTATAAAATGCGTCTGACGAAAGTAGGAGAGCCACGGCTCCTGAGAGGGCTCGAGAACGTAGAAGCTAAGAAAAAGGCCGGGCTCGGAGAATATGCGGGAAAAATATATGCGCATCTTATATGTAGATCTAATCCACAAAAGTTTAGAGATGCCTTTAGGCTTACTAAGCTTGCAAGAACGCGCACTACCACTGGATGAAGAGGCCGAATATGAATTGTGAAAAAACCACCGCTTGGAAACGTGAGCAAAGAGCTAAGGAAGCCGTCACATGCTTGCAACTGAGAGGTCATGACCCAAAGTCAGGTTTATTGCTCGACCTAGGTTGCGGTCAAGGTTATCTTGCCAAATACTTTCTAAGACTTGGAATCGAGACTGTCGGGGCCGACATCTCAAGGACGTTAATAAAGGATGCGAAGAAAAACGTCCCGAGTGGAAGTTTTGTCTTAGCCGATGGCGTTAAATTGCCGTTCAGAGAGGAAATCTTCAAAACAGTAGTATTGAACGATGTTTTGGAACACGTCCCCTACAGTCTCGCAAACCCGCTTTTAAATGAAATTAGAAGAACCCTGAAAGTAGATTGTAAGTTGTACATCAGCGTCATGAATAGATATATGATTCGGGAGGGGCACACCCTGATCCCATTCTTAACATGGTTACCTAAACCATGCTGGGACCCGGTTTGCAGACTAGTTAAAAAACGCCATTATCGGAACTATTACCCTTATACGATTGAAAGATTAGAAAAACTTTGCCGGATGGCGGGCTTCATTTACGAGAACTGTACATGGTTTTATGCTTGGAATAAAGTATCAAACATAGAGCATGTAGGAGACCCAACTCTTAAGAAGATAATCAGAGCGATCAGGAAACTTAGACTTTCCAAACTGGCATACGTCATCGCGGAAAAGGTAAGCGTAATACTCTTTATCTGCGAGAAGCAGACTTACTAAAATAATCCACAGATTGTTCCCTGTTAGTATAATGATCTTTGCAAGGATAAGAAACTTAGAAATTTAGTTAATTTCTACACCCCTCATCAAATCCAAGAAGAACTTGAATGCTTTACTTGATCTTGCGTACGTTCTAGTTTTGATTTCACCATTAACAACATCATCGACAAATTCCTTGCTCGGCTTTGGGTTGTACAACATAAATTCATTCTCAATCAACCATTTGTCCACTGTTAACAACTCCTCTCTAAACGTTGAAATAACCTTTTTCCCCATTACAACAGCTTCCCTGTTCATAGTCCCGCCAGCGCTTATTACAAGAGAGGAATTTGCTATTACATTTGGTCCATCCAACACCTCGGTCGGAATGAAAATGCTATCGCCAAAAATTTTTTTGTAGACAAACATCTGATCCAGCGACCTTGGTATCAAAATCACGAAGTTGTCCTCTTTCAACGTTTTTATAATGGGAATGAGAAAGTCCGTTTCTTTTACATACAAGGCCTTGGATGCTTCCGGTCGTACTAAAATAACAGGTTTATCGGTTTCCACACCTATCTCTTCTAAATATCTTTTGTTCGGTTTGAAATCCCAAAGATATACCTCTTCTTTTAGCCCCGGATATCGAATGATTTTAGCTTCTTTTGCTCCCATTTTTACGAAACTTTCCTTCGCAACAATGTCAGGGATAATTATTTTATTGGCAAATTTAACGCTTGGAATAATAGTATACGGTGCCTTATCGTTATCAGTGGTCCACAAATTATAAATTCTTGCCAAGTTTGAAGCGATGCTACAATAAGGTGAATCATGAGTGATGGAAAACGATGTTTGATTTTTTTGTTTCATTATCTCTTTCCAAAGAAGAAAAGACCTGAAAAACAAACCAAAAGCCTTCCTCAATTTGTGTTTTCCATAATGTTTTCCAATAATTTTATAGTTCAACTTCTTTTGTTCTAACAATTCAATTGTTTGCTGATACGGTCTGGCAGTAATCAAGAATTCTACTCCTTCTTTTTTCAACGTTTTTATTAACGGTTCAAAGAATAGGACGTGAGGACCAGTTGTCATATCTATCCAAATTTTCTTCGACATCCTTCAATACCCTTACAATTTTTTAGTCGCATCCCCTTCAGAAGCAACAAAGATGAGAACTCTTTTTCATGAACCGCCTTGAGCCAACGAGTATATGTAGCTGGTGTATCCCCCAACCACCCTCCAGAATCAACGCCAGCCCCTGCACCTTCCCTCCTAGCAATTTCTCCCCCTTAGCGGTTATTATACTTGTCTTTTTTCCGCGGAGGAAGCTTTGTTGGTGGATCTCACCCTGTAGGAGGTGCCAAGAATAGAAACGCGGCTCAGAAAACATTTTTAAATAGGATGGAGGATGCTACATGTTTAGAGGCGCAAACATTGTCGGAGAAGAAGGTGCAAGGACTCGTTTACGAGTGTGTGAAGTGCGGCGCCATGGTGTCTTCCG
>Ga0224501_10000460_pt1 | contig 32460 bp, 27 predicted proteins | sample SF_Oct11_sed_USG_4_FD_169105 | JGI IMG/M metagenome (GOLD analysis project Ga0224501, IMG submission 169105) | Sediment microbial communities from San Francisco Bay, California, United States - SF_Oct11_sed_USGS_8_1 | ecosystem: Environmental > Aquatic > Marine > Sediment | place: USA... | reverse complement strand
GACTGCCTTCCAACCGCCTTACCCCCCCCCCCCTCCCTCCCCCCCCCCCGATCAAATTCTTGATGTTGGATCCCTGGTGAGGTAGTGAAGCTGGTGTTTGTGCAACTCTTCTTCGCTTTAAACCAATTCGCACACAAGTAAGCCTTCCACATGAAGGACTTGGTTGTCTTCAAGTCTGCAGGACAAATATTATGTGAGGATCAGAAGATCAAGCCATTTGCCGTTTAGCATCTAGTGATTGCGTACCTGATACGACGATAGTATCCTGGCCAATAAGTGCTTTGTTGTGGATGAGGCTATAATCTATAATCCACTATTATTTAGCGTTTCGGGAATGCAAAGAGCGGCTGAGCTTGTATCATGTACTCGAAGATCCGTCTTTCAGTATCAGTGGCTGAATAGACAAGACATGAGATTAATCTGGATTATCGATAGAGCAGCTGAGATGCCGTCAGCCAGGAAGCTACCCTATATATCGCAGAGAGGTTTGCACCATTGATACCACACCCAGCCGCATGTATTACATCAACACAGGGGGGAATTCAGCAGGCTGCTTATGGAAGCTCTACCCATAGACAAATATGTATGTCTATATACGCATGTATTTATGGTTCTAACTATCTCTGTACATAGGATCAGCATGTTTCACATGGATGGCATCACCAAGCAAATGGGTTGTTTTCGGGATCATTCATAGTTTGCCTGATAGAGTTGGTACTCTACAAGGAGACCTTCGTGATTTAATTCGCGATCCAAATCCGACGAGAGGAAAAACACAGCAAAGTGGTGCACAAACTTGAAATCAAACTCGGGCCGCCCCGTCCAGGGCTGAATGGACTGCCACTTCTACCACCGTTTTATAGATATCTATAGACTGTGGACATAATCAGTCAACTATGCAATGGTGCATGTTGAGAACGTGTGAGACAAAGATAATATTGCACATATCTACCGCAGAGAGGATCAGTTTGAAAAGTTGAAGGTCATTGGCTAATAGTAAAAATAATAACATAGAATTTGGCTGATTAGTGATTACCTAATATTTGAGGCCTTGTTGTACTGTCCGAGAACTTTGACGGTACAAATTCCTTCAACAGTGTCAATGTGCATGATACTCTGTTGACGTGGCTATAGCCTAAATATCTCGCAATCGTAATTAGACGTCTATGCAAATTTCTGCTCCATTCATGTAGAAATGGCAAGCTGACAGCATTTCTACTAACCACATCTGCAGATGCTCTCCTAATTACCGATTTACTGTAATTAATACTTGAATGTTGTATATCAATATAATTATTGCAGTCGGAGTACAGAAAGAGGCACCATGGCTTGTGTTTTCAATAAATATAAGCACCTAATTTGTATCTGTTACTTTTTCTATGAAGCCAATAAGTCTAATGAATGAACAGACAAATAGACGCTTACAGCTTCCTGAAAGCACCTTCGGGCTCCAACTCGCGTCAGATATGGAAACATTGATGTACCTTTATGCGTTTTTCACCCCACTGCACTTGCTCCACTAATGGTTAAATCTTGACACCCTGAGGGAGGTGGAAAGACTATTGCATTTCACTGCAGGCGGACATGAAGCTACACATCGCCCCCCCCCCCCGTTTTTACCCCCAATCAGGCATTATAAGTTTTTTTAACAGCTAACCATCTGAGGTCGGATTAATAGAAAGTCTACACAGCCCCTTTCAGATTAGGTTATATCATGTTTTGCATGAGCATGGTTTGTTTTTACAATAGTTAACGGTAGCGTACTCCATGGAGGAGGTTATTCTATGCTTGATCCTCTTCTTTCGCAATTATCAGGAATTTCTTTGGGGGTTATAATTCGAACCTCAGACCGACATTTCAAATCAATATTTTTCAATTTTCTATGAGACAACAAATCTGCCTCAGAGTTCTTGGAGACAATGCGCTAGTGAACGACGAACTTTCATTTTTTTAAAACGCAATGACTTACGTTAATATTTTTATTTTCATTGATTGGACTGCTATTTTTACTATATTTTATTGTTGACTGGACAGAGCATGTTTTCCATGGAGGGGGGCAGGTGATATATTCTTCTCTGTCATTACGATAACACCATATGTGATGAATAGCTAAATAACAGTTATGGGCCCACGGATTAATGACAGGATAGGGTGGAGTAATTATGAGACGATTAATACATATATTGTTATAACTAGCCGTTTCCTGAATGATATTCTCAACCAAACAAATACCCCATCTTGGCATCTGCCTGGAGTGTAGTGAGAACCGACCAGGAGCAGTCCGCTAAAACACGACAACTACTGAGAAATTTTGAAGGCTTTAAAGGTGGTGATTCATATTCCTTTTATGAACTGTGTGTACCAATATATAATTTTTCTAGGCGATTCGGTCAGTGATTACAGGTGAGAGATTTTTTCCAGTGACCGAGTTACAGGACTGCACAATGTACACATTAACTATAATAATCACTATACCAATATGTGTCCTAGTGACGCAGAACAAAACTCACTGGTTATGGATCATAGTTTGGTGATGATGCCCTATCCACCCAGATGTAAGATTTTGTCAAAACATTGTCGCAGAACATTCATGTATGAGCATGAATGTGGAAGTACCTCATATTGCATTTGTATGGCTACTCACATCACGCATGTATGTGTAAAATGTGACAAGAATGTGTTGCTGTAGCCTCCCGGATGTTGTGGGAATACTCAGTGATTATGATAGTCTACAGCTGGCCAGCTGTCTTGATGTTGCATGATAAGGCTACACCCTCATTATCATGTAACAGTCTTGAGTATCTGTTACGCATTGCGTTGAGATACTATGAGAGCTAAGTGCAAAGGGTTAGATGTGTACCTTGGGAACTGGGGATTCCAAGAGATAATTGCATGAAAATGTTTAGATAGCATTTACATGCAGTAGTCAGTTTTGAATTCAATTACTGAGTGTAATTGCCAAATAGATCAGGGCTAATTGCCTGCCTGTAAATTGGCCTTCTCACCTCTGTAAATATATATAGTAAGAGCAATGGCGATGTATAAATATCAAGTTTATAGACACTGGTGAAATCTATACAAATTCTGCCCATGTAATGAAGTAATGTCCACCCAGATGTGTATAGGTCTTGATCGGCACCGCTGGGAGTTTTGTTGAAGTTTAGAATGCATATTGTTTACAGATAGGCAACACGATACAGAGTTTCTCTGTCAGCAATTAGAGATAATGCACTGCCACTGTAGCCTGTGGCCCGTGTGTTAAATGATGATCCACCTATGAATATAAGGCATGTCAGCGGGATGCATCTGAGAATAGAACAACATATTATATTGCATTGCCCCTGACTCAATATGTTAAGGTATTTGGTAAATGGTGAGGGATACTTCTTGTGCACAGTTATAGTCCACAACATCGTCCGGCAAATAAAAATGAGGGCCAAATATAGAATCTATTATAAGTGCTGCTACTGACGCGGCCTACAGTCAACTTTTGCTAATGGTATTGTTATTCAAACAAGACAATTTACGAAAGGGAGAGTTTACACTAAGTAGTAGCCCGTTTGGTTACCGCTGAGAATGGCATCACTCAGACTTAGAACAGCGGCAACTTTGAATGGTCAAGGTTGAACCTGTGTAGACCACTGGTGAGTCATATTCTAGATATCGCATTGAACTTGTGTTTCAGAAATGGAAAACCCTACCGCGTTCACTGGGAGACAGAGTTGACTGTACGCTAAGATGATTCCAGTTACACCATATTTGGATAACGGAATCCAGTCAAGAATATAGCGATATCGTTATATACAGAGAATAGGGAGAAGTGTCGGAGGATAGTTACTGATGTTTACAAGGGTTTGGAGGTGATCCGATTTATTAGAACATTACTTGGGATGGAAATGATAGAATATACAACTAAAAGGCTGATTCAGTTTGCAAACATCTTTGCATGGATACAATTAAAAAAGCACAAGTTAACTCTCATTATCAAACAGCAAGATGAAAACTTTGAGATATGCGTGAACCCATACTTAGCAGCAGATTTTCAGTGAACAGCCCCCTGAAAATCTCACTATCATCATGACTGTAAACACTTCATCAGATTTGAGCCAGCTTTGGTCATAGGGTCACCATGTCATTGAGTTATGGTATCATGATGCTTAAACCTGAAATGCGCTGAGATGACAAAACTTTGGCGAGTTGTTACCGCCTCCAAAAAAACCATATCCAATGGTACAGAAAAAGGAATGTGAGTTCATAAATAGTCTAGAGGACCTTAGGTTGTATGTGACATGGGCAGCAGTAGGTCTAAATGTATAGGTCACTCTCAAGTATCAGGTCACATAAACCTTATGAGGTTACTAAAGACTACAGATCTCATGATAAATTAGCTAAAGTGAAGATTACAGCTCATCCTTAAGAACAGTATAGCGATTGTGCGATGGTTTTAACTTTTGGAAGACCGACTCAGGAGGCTGAGTTGGGTTTTTCGGAGCCATCGGTTTTTCAGCTGGAGTTGGCTCACGGTTTATATGACCATCATTTCCCTGCTTTACTTGTAGAGCTGGTGACTGAGTCGGATCGGGACCATTATGAAACTCGCGATGGAGTTTGCCACTGCTGAGATCATCAACAAACTGCTTCAGAAGGCCCTCCTCCCTACAAAAAAAACATCCAAAGGCAGTAAAAAAAACTGCCAAAGGCAGTTACAGACAAGAATGTTTTTCCAGACTAGAGGGAGGATAACTCTGAGTACACAAATGTCTGCTAGTTGCGCGTGATATTGTAGTCAAGTGTGGAGAGCCAGTCTTTGAAGAGAAATATTGAAAAGCCCAAAAAGTGAGCAGAAACCACTTGCCATAAATAATTTATTCACAGAGATACCATTGGTAGAATGTTTTTCTACCATATCCCACGGAACAATCTCGTGGTAACCCTCTGGTTAAGCGTCATGGGTAGAGCGAAACTGATGATATCTTTGTGAATGAATGATGCAGTTGCTGTTGCCGCCACTCGGCTATACAGGGATTTTAACATATTTCTTGTCTACCATTTTTCTAAACTGTCCCTGTTTGACTAAACCAAAGAGCAGGGATCATACCACAATTATCATTTGTGATTAGAAGTTGTCTTCTTAATCTACTGTGATCAAGCGAAAAGCAATCCGTACTTGATCATTCATGGTGGGACAACTCTTGATTACATGTGGCATTGATGAGGATTTGATCACCAACTACAGTGAAACTCAGATAACTCGAAAACTTGCTTAACTCAAACCAAGTTTCATGGTCCCTACCTGGCTAACGATAATCTGCTGGGCATATCTCAAACTTTTAGTCATAACTCGAACTGATAAAACATGCTGTTAGTGCCACCAAATTACCTTTTCTGTGGCTGGACATGTTTACATTGTTGTGTAACAAGCTTAACTTCATTGATTTTCTTTTCACAAGAGAAGAAAATCTCACAAATTTTAGAAAGTTTAGCCAGGCAACGGAACAACACACTAGAGCGAAATGGGCCCGCTACGGTGACCACATGGCTAATGCAAAGGGAGATCATAATTCATACTTTTTATAACTTAATATTTTTTTTGGTGGTCCCCTGTAGTTCGAGTTATCCAAGTTTCACTGTAACTGTTAATGAAAAAGAAGGTAACAATTACTCACCCAAGCTGGGTCTTGACATCGTGTTTGAACATATACATGTGCTTGAAGCTGTCAATGGCAATCAGGGGAAGGTCGTTGGCGCTCTTGCCCAGATGATGCAGGGGATGGGCGAACTTGATACCGTCAGCGACGAGTGGATTAATCGTCTCTGCAAATTAAGTTACATCAATAAAGGTAGTGGCAACATTGGGGGAAAACGCACGCAAACGCACACAACTTTAAAAATTGACAGATAAGGCCTCATGGATGATGATGGATCAGTTTGCAACACCACATTTCATTAATCATGCAGTATCAATGTTTTCATGGAAATCAGTGGAAAGGGGAGGTATCTTTTCACAATCGAAAAACAAACACGGGTCTGACTCATAGGCAGAGATATATGTTATGTGGCATCGTCTGTCTTGGTAGCCACCATTGTACTGTTAATTACCGACTGAGCTTAGAGATTTAGGAAGCCGAACTGAGCAATGCTGATAGCCGGGTTCCAGATTAACCATGGGTTCAAGTATCCTTCAAAAACCCTGCTTCAAAACCCAGAACTATTATCCTAACAAAGTGTCATACCACGATCATTAGCCAGCTGAAGGTTGACTTGTTGTTTGAAGAGTTCAGGGGTTTCCTTATCATCTGGGTGATGGAACAGAATGAGGAATGGAAGTCCTTCCTCTGTGAGTTCCTGTAATATGGCGGAGGTCTAAGCTAAACATGGCTTACTTATCATTCAACAGTGGTGACTAATTTTTTAATCTTTACAATCGAATGAAATAATCGGAACCACCTTGATAATCTGCATGGCATAATTTTTTTAAATGAAGGGGTAACCACTTACCTCGGCATTTTCAAAAGTCAGAGTTCTAACCCTCGGTACGCACAGATCCCGAGCCCAGTCAGTTAGTGATTGAGCATTAGTCAATCCAGTAAATGGCACATCAGATCCCTGACGCTGCAACCACAGATATGAAGAATTAACAAGTCAGAGCCAATATCTGGTCATTTACTCTTCCCAAAAGCTGTCTAAGCACCAGGACCGCAGTGACTGGATAAGGCCATCACAGAAATTGTTATTTTGGTTATTTCAATCGGCTCACCTAGCTCTAACCTAATGAAAATGCAAAGTAAACTATAAGTTTTGCTCTCATTCAATATAGAAAGAGAGAGTGGTTTGCTCTTCAAAAATTTGGTCTTGCTAGTAGTGCATCGGCTATGCGAAATTGCAAGATAAAACTGGAATAGAAATTCAGCTGTCCGAAAAAACTGAGCACGGAATAGTTCCTTGAACCTGACTTCCACAGAAATTACGCTATATTTAAATAGTGTGCACTCTCAAATCTCCAGAGTTTGATGGACGTATGATGCTCCTAGAGAATCACTGATACAGAGAGATTATTTAAACAGACTTTACCTATTGGTGATAGTCATAACATTAATTGGTTTGTCTGTATCAACTTCTACTCCATCCGGGTCAAAGAATTCTACCAGATTGGGCGGGTACATCGACAGTACTATAGTCGGGGAAAGTTGAAAACAGCCGAGGCTTTTTTGCTGCTTGTGGTCTGACCAATGCGTTACTGCAGTTCAAAGGTGGCCTGATCTACTTGCCAATGTTTTAGAATTGTGATTCTTTGAGTATCAGATCATATATACCACTGCCACATGCCAATCTCAGGGGTTCTAACCCGGAGATAGGCACTCGCCGTATAAACTTATTGGTCCATCGGCAAAATGGCTGCTATAGAGCCCCTTGAAGACTTCAGGACTACAGAGACAGAAACCCATGGCTTGTTGAATTAGAATGTAGAATTAAGCAGGCAACAGGGATTTAGGCAAGGATTTTCATGATTGTCAGTTAGAGGCCCAGTTGAAAGGGGCTTTACAAGTAGTCCGTTGAATGAAAAGTTTACATGGCAAGTGCCTATCTCCGGGTTAGTTCAATTGAGTTTGGCATGTGGCAGTGGTCCACATAATCTGATACTAGAAGAACCACAATTCCAAGATATTAATAAGGAGGTCAAGTCAAGTTTGAACTATAGGAACTCATTGGTTTGACCAACAGCAGCAAAAAATCGACAGCCGTTTTCAACTTTCCCGACTATAGTACCAACAATAAAACGTCTGACCGGTAAGGACCATTTCCTTGACAACGGGACCAGTGGCACAGGTCAAACTGCATGGTCAGCCAAAGCTTACATGAGGCTGACGGAAGTAGACTACATCTTCTCCATCCTTTCTATGTGGCACAGCATCTGGTCCAGACATGATATACCATTTACAATCATTCCTGAGTTGACTAGCTGCTTTCAGAACATTCTTATAAGTGTTGGAGTCCTCACTCTCCACATAGACCAACATGTTATGATGCTCATCCTACGCAAACAACAAGATTTTAAGAAAGGCAACAAGCTAAATTAAGTCTTGTATTGCTGAACCCTGAACTAGTGCAGAGCGGAATTCTTGGATTTTGTACGGTAAACATAGATGTTAGGACGTTAGGAGCATTCAACACACCAAGGCCTCTGTTTCAGCAAAGGTTTAACATAGGGCTACTTACTATTAATCATAAATCCATCACATATTATGGGTTTCAAAGTCGCAGCTAAGTCACTATTACGATATCAATTAGAACTCAATTATTCGTATCTGATACTCAGGGAGATTAATGAGGCGAGCGGAGGTATTACTAGATACAACTGCCACCGAGAGCTTCTTAGTTTTTGGAATCAATGTAGTGAAGCGAACCGGTTAGTTGTATGGTGTCTTACCGAGATTTGTTCCATTTGATCGCGGGTATCCCGCTTCACCACCGGAGAGATAAGTTCGCCCTCCAAGTATTTTAGAAAGGCGTCGGCTGATCTAGTTCCGCGATACTCCCTGCGCAACGCCTCGCCATACCTGAACAGCTTCAGAGTAGGGTATTTGGTGATCTTGAACCGCTTCGCCAGCTCAGCTAGAACCAATGAGACATTTAATTTGTTATGCTCAGAACCATTGGATGCATACAAATGTCTTACAGCGGCAGCAGCTAGAAATGCTCCATAAAGCACACACTAATACTAAGCGCATACTAAAATTGTAACTCAGGATCTTACCAGCAACCTACACTACCACAATTGCCACGTGTGGCCCTACTTGTCCATCTCCCTTCTTCTATGAATAGAATGACACCAGTTAATGATCAATACCATTTTGACCCAGAAGGACATAAGCAACAGCTGCCGGAGTAATTAACTTCAGAACAGTGAATGTATCTTACTTTGAGCATCGCAGTCAAGTTTTGCAAAGACTACTTGTCCAGATTCCTGAAACAGAAAAGACAGAATTTGGCTGACGTGACAGGATTTGTCATTGTTTTTGTTTGTTAGTTGCCGTCTTAAACTTTTGATTCGTAACACAAGGAAGAATATACATGAAACTTGGATAACTCGAACTGCAGGGAATCACCAAAAAAGTTTGAGTTATGAGTTATGCTCTCCCTTTGCTTTAACCATGTGGCCACCATAACGAGTCCATTTCGCTCTAGTGTATTCCATTTCCTGGCTAAACTTTCTCAAATTTGCGAGATTTTCTTCTCATGTGAAAAAAAACAATGAAATTAAGCTTGTTACACAAGAATGTTAACACATCCAGCAACATAAAAGGTAATTTGATGGCACTAACCGCAGTTGTCAGTTTGAGTTATGACTAAAGGTTCGAGATATGCCCAGCAAATTATCATTACCCAGGCAGGGACCATGAAACTTGGTTTGAGTTAAGCAAGTTTTCGAGTTATCCGAGGTCGAGTTAACCGAGTTTCACTGTACGTATATACATACTCACCACTGGATAAGACTTGGCCACTGTGTCGCTCCCTTCAGCAAAGATTGGAGTCAGCATGTTACTGTATCTACACCTTTTAATAGAAAAATATAATTAACGCGGCTGTGGCTTGAACTCATACGCCAACAAAGCAAAGTGAAGTCAACGCTACTTACCAATCGGCGTAAAAGTTGACAAAGACGAGCTCATTTGCTTCTACAAAAAAAACCAGAATTGTGTTGATTGAGAAAAAATCCCGTGATGTTATAATTTTTGTCTAGATAGGCAATCGCCATGACTCAAACAGATGTCAATTATGCAATAAAACTGTAACCCATCTGTATTTCATTATAAAAATGCCCATATAACTGCATGTACTTACTGAACACATCGTCGATGTTATTCTGAGTGAGAACGATAACCTTATCAGCATGGGTGAGACCGATGCAGACAAACTGGAAAAGATCAAATGCAGTGATTAGCTAGGAAACACTGACCGACTGAAGAGGATTCAGCATTACCAGCACCAGTGAACAGAATGGAAATGGGTAGAATTGTTCAAAGATATGAAATACTGCAAGGCTTTTATAAGGGGAGAACTCAACATGGGCATTGGGCTATAAAAGGGCCAGTCAATGCATACTGCTATGTTTTGAAACATATTCAAAAGAGTTTGCTTGTGGTTGCTAAATGAATCTGTTGTACATGTCTTAGACATACAAACACAGGTGAATAAACTGAATGCACCTGTGAGGTCTTATATAGCCAATGAAGTGACTTACAGAGTGGAGCATTTTATCATTCGGTCACTAGATTAACCGATTTTGGCACAATCATGGGTGAATAATAATCATCATTATTATTGCTTCTGTTCAAGATCATCGATACACATTCACATTGGCACCTATGGTGTAGCTTACGGCAGGAGTCATACTGGCTAGTAATCACATCATAATCATATATTTACCCCCATCTGGCTGCATCAATTTAACCAGCAAGTAACCAATAAAATAAAAGTAAGGATTGTTGTCGTATAATCACTCAAGAAATGAATTGGATTCAGAGCATGTAAGTTTGAGTTACACCAACCGACTAACTTAACTAAGTCTAAGCCCATGGCCCATGGCATACCATACCCTGCATAAGACAAGTACGAAGTACGTAACTGCGGGTCTAGAGATTGATTCACAACACCTCAACAGTCAACACTCACTGACTAAGTTAAATAAGTTCAGGATAAAAGATTGACCGTTGACGTTGTGATTCACAATCACACTGCGAGTGTGAGTGAGTGACTCAGTCGAGTCAGACTCAGTGACTGACTCCGTCAGTCCGTGATTTACTCGTCACTGATCACTCATCAGACCGTCAACCACTGATGACTGATCACTTGAAATGGATTCATTTCGATGAAAATCAAACTCAAACATTCAAAATCAAATGTCTGATAGTGATAAAATTAACAATAAACGATTCAATTTTTCAGTAATTACAAAATTAGTAAAACTAAAAGTAAAACTAACAAACTTACAAAGTAAAACTTAAAAGTAAATCACTCAGTGATCAGTCAAACTCAGTCAACGAATGGAATGAGATGACTCATTTTTAGGGACGTGAATACTTGTTTCAGCTGTGTCGTGTGTTGTGGTGCTTGAATTTGAGCTAAACGAACATAATTCAGAAATGATGCGCTTGCTTACAAGTCCGAGGATGCTCCACTGCATGCTGACAACTGGCCTCTGCCTTCTAATTACGCGTTCCACTGCAAAAAATCGTAACGCCAAGCCGAAAAGAAATTGTGTTTGCGGTAGCGTAGTCGCCCGGCTTGAGCAGACACGCTATGGTAGAGTCATAGGTAGAGTCTACGTATAGCGCAGTCTGCGGAAGAGACTCGGCCTAAACACCGGATTTAGACGTGTATTCTCGTTATTCACGTGACATTCCGTTATATTTAACGCGCATGCGTCAAAACTTTCCTAACTTTTCAGACTCAATTTTCTCCAAATCTAATTCAGCCGTGTCTAACTTCTACTGCTTACATAGCAATGACGTTTTAGTTAAAACACCTGCATTCTGTTACATGCTGAAACACTCGACAAACCCGAATTGCGCAACACCACTTTAAAGCAGGTATTTTTGATAGCATTTCCGGTGGTTACTAACCAAGCTTTTCGATTATCGTATCAGTTATCTCATTTATCATGGTATTGCAATTGGTAAATGGCGAAGCATGGTACAATCATCTGAGCAGCGGTTCTCAAGGCCCCGAGTTCGGCCTTTTCTGCGCTGTCAATCAAAATGTTTTGTCAGATATTCAGCGCACGTTAGGTTGAGTAAATAATGGAATGGTTACATTGACTTGGTCTTGCTCACTTCTTACACAACACTTATATTGATATAATCACCTTGCGCTCCAGTTCACTGACAGTCAGTGACACTGACTGAGTGACAGTGAGTGAGTGACATTGTTTGGTCCATCGTGTCTAGTGTCAGTGTGTACACCTGGTCAACTAGTCACGGCATGCACACTATGAGTGATAAAAGTGCCAGTGGACTGGTCCATTAACCAGTAACTGGGTAAGCCAGGGTAGTTATGTGGCTATGAGGGTGCCATTCACTTTATACCTCACGCATGGAATTAGCTTCTACTTCTAGTTTACTGTCCAGTAAGATATGTCATGCTACGGACAAGGGCTACCAGCAATTTTAAACTAGCATTGTTATAGGCAATGCCGCCGCGCTGTACCTCGCCTCATGGTGTAGTGCCTGATATCTTGTGGTATTAGCCTAATTATGGGAAACTCTAGGAAACTATGTGAAATGTGGTAACAGCCTGCTTTTCTTCATTCAACCGGTTAATTAAAGAAGATCAGTTTCGTTTCTTCTAAGTGCATGTTGCTCTAGTTCTGCACGAGTGATTGTCAAAGTGATTGAAAGTTCATCCTAGTTCCAATTAGGCTCCATGTGACCGCGATAAAGATAGGTCTTTATGATGGAAACCTTGTGGTGCTGCCCCTGTCAGCATTTTATCACTTATTTTGTAGAGATTTTGTGAACATGTCACTGTTCAAGGCTCGTGACTGGTGGAATACCAAGGTTGGCGGAGATGAGGATTTTGATATTGGCTGTATGTGCATAGGAAACTTCAACACTAATGACGGGGACCAAAATACAGGTTCGCTGGCTAACCAACTAAGCAGCGCATCTGAATTATTAGGTTGAAATGGCAAACTTTTCCTCAATCTAATGCGCAGTTAGTTGCTATAAATCAAGAAAGCTGGAAATGTTTTCATGGTTTGGGATGCAATTCTTTCTGGTCAGGTCAGTTTAACAATAAAAAAAACTCTCACCCAACAGTGTAACTGTATCTATTTCAGAATATATGAACATAGGGAGCTATGCTGGGATTATCCGTATTTACCACCCTCAGAATAAAGAGCAAGGATACCAGCCTGAACATTTGCTTTTGGAGCAAAGTCTCGGAGCTCCTATTCTTCAGCTTGAGTGTGGAAAATTCGCATCGTAAGTTTACCATATGACTATTAGGCAACTAAAGCTGCATGTGTCAAAATCTGTGAAAAACATGACTGATGTATTGGGACATTATACTTTCCACCTGAGAGTTTACTTTAGAGATCAGCGATTTGGATTTACCTACTAGAAATGAAAGTGGGTTGCTGAAATTTACTAGCTTGACTGAAAACATAGCTCTGGTCATCGTTTGTGTACTGTGGCCTATCCAAGTGCTAGCTTGTTAGATTGCATCAGCTAAAGAGCTGCGTGGCTTTAAGAGTATCAAGGGACAGCAACTCTGAATCACCACTGCTAATGAAGGCATTGTAGTGATCAGCCAAGGACACGCATACCAACTTGTGTTAACCATTATTTTTGCATGCCAAATCTTTTGGTGAAAAATTCATCTTTTTCAACTTGTGTGTGAATTCTGTCGTGTAGGGTAATGACTAAATCAGCCTTGGCTGTGTTGCATCCACGCAAACTGGCAGTTTATACGCTTACAAGCACAGCGGGTGCTGTGGAGCATGGTGCTCAATATAAACTACAGATGGTCTACCAGCACAATCTTCAGAGAACTTCATTTAATATGTGTTATGGGCCGTTTGGCCAGATTCTAGGTAAGTGATATGTCTGGATGACGTCTTGCTCATTGACACATTGCTCATACCAGAATCAAGGGTATATGTATGTTTATGGGTTTCCATGTCTGATTTCTCATTTGCTAGTTCCAAAGGCTGGTAGAGTTGGTAAGGTGTCAATAGTCTTGTTGTTCTGCAAAATGTATACTTGGTGGTATGGAGTGTCACTCCTTAGAGCGGGCGGAATCGGGGTACGGCTGCCTCCTATTTTATAAATGCTCAAGTCAAAGGAAATCATTAATTTGTAATGCTTACCAATGGCAGTTTGTCCAGAATGGCCCTTGCTAACCCTGAACGATCGTTAGACGTTTACCTTGCTAAGCGAAATCAATCGGCGGCCATGCTGCCTCCAATTTTTTTCTATTTTGGATTATTAAAAATTCACAAAAGATGGGTTTTATCATGAATGCAATGCACAATAAATGAATTTCGGACAAATTGATAAAACAGCAAAAACAACTTAATTTGCTGTTTAGGTCAGTTACACTTGAAGTAAATGGTGTGCAATGCTTGGGGTAATTCGATCGATTGGGGTGGCTAACCGTAAAGCTAAGCGAGGAGTGAGACTCAATGCCCCATCATTTTAATTTGTGTGTGAGATGATACACATCCTTTTTTGTCAAGTCTTTAAATAACTCCCATGCATGTTTACCTGTGATAACGGACTCTGTTACTGCGACTAAATAATGATGCACTGGCTCAGATACAATGACTGCAAGTCAACTACACTTTAAAGCCATATAGACGCTGGTACATCTGGAGCATCTTCGGATTATACTTACTCATACTGGATGGTATCTAGGTACTACCATAACAAGAACAATTTGATTAATGTTAGGTAAATTGCAAGTAAAATTCACATATAAAGCATTGACGTTACAGACAGAGATTTCTTGTGTGTGCAATCTATGGATGGTACCTTGTCAGTGTATGAGCAAGAGAGTTTTTCCTTCACAAGATTTCTGCCAGATTCGCTTCTCCCCGGGCCATTGGCTTACGTCTCGTCAACTGACTCCTTCGTCACTGTGTCATCCGCTCGCCAAATAGAAAGCTACAAGTGAGTCAAACTACTTGTAACTGTAATAATTCATCAACCATGTGTAACCAAAGAGTTATCCTCCTCTATAACTAATATAACCATTGTCTATAACACATTCTGTTATAGCGATTTCACTGGCAAATAGGGGATCTGCCTTCTATTGAATCACATATTTTCCCGAACTTCCTGTTTTTTAACTTCATTCGGTATCTCTTCAAGATATCAAGTGCTGGCTGTGGCCTCGGAAACTAAAACCAAAGAAGATGCGCAGAATCAGAAATCAGGCAAACGTGTTGCCCCTGACTGGTCATTGTGTATAGGGGAGCAGGCAATCTCAGTAGAGGTCATCGGTGAAAAGGAGGTCTTCATTCTCGTCCTGGGTAAGTTAGCTGGTCTTGATACCTGCGTAGAAAGTCGCATTTAACAAAATGTCTTCACGTTGGAAATCAACTCGGTGGCAACTGTGTGGAATGCAAAGTGTACACCTAATTTCACCGAAAATACTTGAACATTCACATATAACTTGAATAGTATCACAGAAAAAACCACTGAAATAAAAAAAGGAGACAAAGACCATTGTTACAACTGGCTCACGGCATAGTCCTGGTAGATCTTACTGATCTTTTTGAACTATTAGAGACCTTTCGCATTGAGAACAACTCCGTAACCACTACCATTACGAGGGCTCTAGCGTTACATGACCCAATTAGTCGCCTCCTTTGTAATTAGTCGTCAAAATCTTACAAGAAAGGTGCTTGTTTCTCATCAGCTGTTACCACTTCTAATTAGTTCTATTACATACCCCTCCCTACATGCAGGTGAGAGAAATCTTTACTGTGTCAGTGAGTACGGCAAACTCAAGTTTATGAAGAAGCTGGAGTATATTCCTCGGTGCATGAGACTATATGGCCATGATAACGGAGCACTGCAGTATATGATCACTACTACCAGTAATACACTGATGATATACAAAGATACTATACTTAAATGGGCTGCTCAGCTCAGCTTCACGCCTGTACAAGTGGATATTTGCTCCTTGGGGTAAGCTGTTAACACAAACCATCTTTGTCTGATCTACTAAAAGTTACAGCCTAAATAGCGAAGTTGTAAGTGAGACTGGTTTGGGTTATGCTGTAATGTTTACTCGAGTAAACATGATGACTTGGTTATCCTGGCAAACATTGCTGACTTCGCTTTTGTCTAGTAGTGGTTCTCCTGGAGGTATAGCCACTTTAGATGATCACGGTCATCTTAACATTCTCTACCTGGGCACAGACCCAGCGATGATGGTCATGCCGTCAGCCCAATATAGAGAAACCAAATATGATGAGTTCGCTGCTGAGATAAAAAGATATCAACAGATAATACGAGAAAAGTCAGGGAAACAATGTAAGTACATGAACATTATTTAGCCTCCTTTTTAGAGATGATCCACCATCTCTTGTGTATGAAGAAGAGACAGTTGGTTGAAAATTTAAATGTTTATGGGAAAATTATCATCGCCAAGGTCTCTATCATAGGTGGTTGGACTGGATTGGAATGTGATTGGGCTGGGTTGCACTAGGTTGCGTTGGGATGTATTGAATGGGTTGGGACTGATGCTATAGCCGAGTTTGGTTGAGGTGGGATGGTTTGGGTGGCAATGAATTGGTTTGGGTTGGGTTGGGATGGGAGAGGATAATTCTATCTTGTGGGAATAAGGCAGATAACTCATCACATATAATCTGTTAATTATCATGTTATCATTCAGTGAGCAAAATTATGGGCAAGAATTGTACCAATGAAGAAGACGAAGGTATTGACGATTGCTTCATTAATTGGTTGCTGCCATTTGTTTAATTTATGTTTTGGACGTATTAGCCCGTCATATCACAGCTATTTCAAAGGCTCACTCTTATTTGTCTTTTATTTTTTGCAGCAATTCTCCCAACAAAGACTTTAGATGATGAGATAAAAATCGTGGTGCATGTACCCCAATCACTCGACACACCTTCGGTATGTATGGCATCTGTGTTAGTAGTGTTGGTAGTAACAAAGCTAGCATATACCACATCTAAATCAGACAAGGATTGCATTAATGTCAGCATTTTTGTCCAATTTCTTGAAAAAAGAATCCGATACATATAACCAATTACCCATTTGCGATTCTTGTATTGGGTTCACTGTTCAGCCGATCGCATACACAGAATGCGAGTCTCATCGGCCGTGTTGCTACATACCGGTTTGAAACGACCGAGCTTTCAGCCTGGGCCCTACACCCAGGCTAAAACCGACAATAGCATTGCTTTGCCCGTATAAACATCTGTGATTGTCTCCTCATGCAGCGATCGGATGGAGTAGAGTTTAACGATGAGGATCCTGTACCGTCATTAACTGTAAAGATTGATGTGAAGGCTAAAATGATGACTTCCAATGTAAAGTTACGTCTGCACGTGAATATGCCACTAGCTGCCACACAGACTGAATGGGAGTTCCCTACTGTCAGTAAGTAGCTCCAGAGAGCAAACATGAACGCTTAGAACTAAAAATAATCCTTCCTGTGAGTGAAACCCTGCGCACCCCATTGACATAAATTATACTTTGTAATAATACTATTACGGTGTTGTATGTCTATGGTGTTTCCTTAGAGCGAGTCAGTTAGGATTTTTAAAAGATTCTTTCGCAGTGAAACTATGTGGTCACCGTAGAATATCAGTACATATATTCCATAGTTTTCCTCATGGACAAGAGATGTCGGTTTAGAGAAGACAAATTTGTTCCATTATCCGCTTGTTTAATTTTATTGGACTTTACCTAATCCTTCATCCAATTAAGTTGTGCTTTGTCAAGCTACTTCTTAAAATACTCCTTCCATTTGAAATTTGTTGGGTCTCGTGCTTATTTTAGGTGCAAAAGCCATCTTTTGTCCAGTATACATAAAGAAATCAGGATGTTTGGGAACAAGACTGTATGCGTGTTAGATACTTCCCCAAAAGTTCTGATAAAATCTTTGCCTCTATTTCGTATTGCACGTACACTACCTGTACATACTGATTAAATGCAGCCTTCTGGATCGTAATTATATTAATACATTGTAGGCTCAAGTAACCCTACCACAGTAACTGCAGCATTATTTATGAAATATAACTTCCTTCCGGCTGATCTCAAGATAGATGTTAGTGCATCTTACCAATCGTCTACTGGTAAGTAATCATGCTGTCTTGTTTTTATCCAGGGCAAATCTGAATATCAAGATAAGTAGATAGACTGAATTATCCAAACCACAGCCCCTAAAATCATCCTATCCTGGCGTGAATTGATGTTCATCTGTCGAATGGAGTTGTTGTAAGTTTGTATGTGGATTCTTTCTGCTGTAGAATTTCTTACGGCTGCTGGAGAAACTGGTTTAGTTTCATTCGTGTTTTATGTTTTCTTCTCATTCGTTTCAGGAGCACCAAGAGTTACACAGACAAATTTCTTAGTGCCACTTCAGCTTGTTCTGAAACCAGCAATGCCGGTTAAGTCTGCCATGTACAAGGTTACTATAGAGACAAATAAACCTCCGGTGAATCTCAATGATATTTTCACAGGTAGGTTGTGTTATCTCCTTATCTCTGGTAAAGTGTCAATGTGTGAAGCGCAAACCCTGCAAACCTTAGAGCAAAACACCTGTATTAAGAGATTGTGTTGCAGGCATTTCCTGAAAACAAGCAAACGCTGTTGACTGCACATCACGTGTTATAAATATTTTGACAAATTGCAGGTTTTCTTGCAGAGTTTTTGTTACCAGAAAAAGTCACTGGACCCATTTAACATTTTTGAGGAATCTTGCTGTGTTTTGGGCTCAAGCATACCATTACTATTCACAGATTTACTGGGTATGAATGCTGGAGGGCCTGGTAGTGCTCTGGGCTTTCAGTTCTATGGTGGGCCGCTGGTGACTATGTTGGCTTCGAAAACTTCCCGTAAGTACACGACAAATATGTTTCTGATTTTTCTTTATAATACAGAGGTTCCCCAAGCGGAGGATCAATGCATCCCATCGCCTGATTGGGTTTGAACCTTGTTGTGCTAATATTTTTAGAGAGATACCGATTACAGTCAGATGACTTCGCCTCCATGTGGCTGTTGACTAAAGAGCTGAGAGACCGACTGATGGGGCATTTCGGCAAGTCCTCTGGTCTACAGTGCACTTATGTTGGCTCATTACCACTACAAGAGTACTTTGAGTCTGTAGACGCTCACTTTGAGGTAGGTTCCGATAATCGGAAAGATTTTATAAGATTAAATTCATATAATTTAGAGGAGCACTGTAGCGTGAGTTAACCCATAGACTTATCCTCCCCTTACTATATAGGAGGGAAACCCCATTGCTAACTGCGATTATCCAAAATAATTTATGTTATTTCAGTATCGACTGCATGCTATGAAGTATAAGGAGCTGCTGGAGCAGAGATCTGCGCAATTCAGAGCAATACAGCGGCGACTGCTAACAAGATTTAAGGATAAGACGCCATCACCGCTCGCCTATCTGGATACATTACTGGAAGGCACATTTAGACAGGTAAACATAGATGCTCCTATTGAGTGTATGGAAGCTGGAAAACTGAAGGATTACAGCTTGTATATTTGCTTGTATATTTTTGCAATTTCACTAAAATTGAGTTGGTTCAATTCTCAATCCAGGGGACCTTTAGTTAAGTTGAACCCTTAATAAAAGTCATAGTTCCTACTGCTCGAAAGTAGGCTTTGAACATCATTTTTCTAGGATGATCCAGTGACATGTCACTTTCATGTTCCTTCATGTCACTGGATGATCAAGTCACAAGAGAAGAGTAACAATGGAATGACAGAATTTTACCATTCAAAAAGATTTTTGGTGTGTATGTAGATTTTTTCAACTAAATTAAATTGACTTTTGAATACAAAGAGAGACAAAAACCGCTGGTTGTTCAAAGACCACTGATGTTGAAATTTGATTACAGTTGATAGCGTTGACGGAGCATGCTGAGGATAACAGAAAAACGTTATATCGAGCATCAACGAATCTCAGCTCGGCAACTCGCCTGCTCAACTACCTTATAAAGCTTTCCTGTGATATGAGTGAAGAAGACTACATTGTTCTCACATCCGTCCTCTCACCGATGGTCACTGAAAATGGTGAACAGGTGAGATAATGCTACTAGAGTGACAGTGTAAAGCTTTGGAAAGAGCCTATCCTATCACACATAGCGCCGTGCAATAAATTGTTGCTACTTAATGAATACCATGGCATCTCAGGGATAGCTGGGTAGCTCAGTGGCGAAAAGCCCACAGTGATAATGAGCTCCCCACATAATTCCTAGCTTTTTCTGCGCCAACAAGGTTCAGGCTTAGAAGGTCTGTTAAATAGGACAACCAAGTCCTGAAGTAGAACAATAAAAATATTATTAGGCGATTATATACAAGAAATTAGAATGCCCATGCAGAAATTTTGTTGTCTTTTGTCATAACATTCATTTGTGTTCTATAGGACTCGGTGAGTAATGTGTTTCTTACCCTTGACAGTGTAAACATACTCCTCCCATGTATAAAATTTATTGACTGGTGGTAACCTTTGATCGCACTAGTGTGCTTTTGCATGTATTGCAAAACTTTTTGCAGAAGCCACTGCTCAAATTGATTGTTTTCTGTTCTCAGGGTTGGGAAGAGATTGTTGATACAGCGCTTACTCACCAATTGAGAACAACATTATCCAAATCTGCTAAGGATCAGTCTGTCAACAGTGAAATGTTATCTATTGGTACCGAGACTAGTAAACTGAAAAAACACATCGCAATATTCATAGAGAGACTGGCTAAAGGTGCAAAGCTAAGCAGCAGTGATCCTGATGAAAGTGAGTTATGCCACGCCTGCCAAACACTATGAGAAATATAAATTTGTGCATATTAGTTATCTATGCTAAGCTCTAATTATTTTAATTTGAGTGGCCTGCACGTTAGCCAAATAGACAGAAATTGTGCGAACGTGAAAATTCGCTTTTGCAACTAAATAGAAAGCAATAGTCCGGTGCTTTTGTTTGTTGAAACAAACGCGACAGAGGGTTCCCATTTTTACTTGCCATCGCACAATTTGCCCTGAGTGGTCTCATTGTAAACACATTCAGGTGACGCATATGTTCGGGCAGAACGGGGAGTTGCCGATGTTTGGATTAGTGGTAGGGCAACACTCAACGAACGTTGGTTTGTACTAGAACGACTCTTGTCAACCTTGAACCTATTTTCATGCGACAAATATCATGTGAAAATATTAATGAAGAGGAGTCTTTATTCAGAGGTACTTCAGTCAATGATAATTGTATTCAGTATCGTTGCATTTATATGATATTTCAGACCGGGAGAATAAAGCGAAGAAAGCATCCAGCAAGCTACTCGACTCTCGTAACATAGCAGAGGCAAGCAGGGAGAACAGCGTTCTCGGTGCTAGTGACACACCCATAGGAACTAAGCTAGGGGAGAAAAGTCCGAGGAGAGCTAAAACTAACAAATCTCTACCACCGCTTCATAGCTCCAGCCATGATGATGGTGAAATAGATGCCACGTCACTACCCCCACTCAACCGTGAGTTATCTCACTTTAGAGCTTCCTAGTGCTTGGAGTATATTTGTACGATTTTACCTGGTCGTTTGATCCGTGTCCAACTCACCATTGATGATGGTTAGTACTGCAAGATAAGACAAGGAGGGCAATCAGGCCAAAGGAGTCTTTATTGTGGGTTAAATTATTTCCAGATATCGCTGTGGTGCCTAGTCCTTCGGTCACGGCGCTGGCGAGTACTTTTCAATCCGTATTTTTTACTGTTGCAGTGGGAAAGCTCAAGCCATTGAGAAAGATAAAGCCCGAAGTGCCTGATCTTGATGAATTGACAAACGGAACTACTAATGGCCATGAATATTGAGTGCGTGTGCCACTCAAGTATATATATGCATTTCTCCAGCAGAAAAGTATTGTGCTAAGTGGTCGTCATTTCTATGTTAGGTCAGGTGAACAGCCGCTTGTTGTCTGTTTCAATTACAATTTCAAGGTTACAACCAGTCTTCTATCAACCCGTAGTGGCCATTATGTAATGCAAAAAATAGACCAACCACTATTGCTATGTAAGAGGATTCACAAATTGATTCTTTTCACATTATTTATATTTAAATACATATAATGAAATGGTGAACATGGTACTCTGTACAGTGTGAATGGTGCCAATGGTTCAACAATAATAGCCATGAAACCGTTTGACATAGCGGGCTGCACAGTTGGCAAGGGGAAAATATACACAAATTCTGATAATAATATAACGGGTGAATCACTCCGCTTAGTGCTGACAATTTGTCCACATGGGTTCATTTCTAATGGGAACGATACTGTGGTAATTGTAAAACCTGATCTTTGAACCAGCCAACTGTCCGTGAGGTCATTGTCTGTCGCGAGAGTCGTCTTATCCTGTCAGGAAAAAGCTGTAAGAGGATAACTCTAAATAGACACCTAATTATGTGTGCGCTGTGCTGTATCTCAATCATCCTTCGTCACTCAGAAAATTCCCCGCTTATTCTTTTTCATGGTTCTAAAACAAAAGCAGCACCATCAATGATTGCTGGTTGGAGCTTTGAAAATCATACAGTGTAGAAAGGCCTATTTTGGCATGCAAATCGAAAAAACTGTCGCACGGTCTATCTCCGAAAAGGCAAAAGCATCAACCGCATACCAAACTCATATAGCTGCAGATATCAACACAGCATTAATGGGGTCACTCCCACCATTCTGTAGCAGACTGAGTGTCATGCAAGAGGAGGAAAACTTGTGAACCAGCTTTGAAGATCCATTGGATTCTAGCAGTATTATTGAAAAATGAATATGGGGCCATGAGTTTCTCTGGCTGTGGTAATCAAAACAAAGAGGAGATATGGTATCAATAGCTTCTACAGAGCAAACTGACCTGCCACGAGGTGAAGACAAACCACTAGAACAGTCAAAAGTATGAATATGGAACAGAACGAATATACGCAAGGATGGGTGCTTGTGTAGCCCTTTAACACATTCCTTGGTGTGCCGATGTTTCAGCACTGGAGCAAAAACTGTTACAGCAAAGCTATACGAGACTAGCGTAGCTAAACTCACTCTTTGTCTATGGATTCTAGCGTCTTGCTGTTCTGTGATTCCCATAGTCTTTTCTCTTCCATAAAGGCTTTCCTCTTTTGGTCAAGTTCTGCTTCTTGCTGCTCTAAGCTCTTTTTCATCTGCTCCGCTCGACGTTGTAACTACAAGGAAACGCAGCGAATAAGCCTAGTGCATCCAGGAACAAGATGATGTCACTCTCTGGGCCCTTGTGGTCACCCGACGCACCGCACCATGCAACCAAATCCAGGACACAGGTGGGAGCTGGTGGTTGATGCTGAATTGATAGAAACTATGTGCTGGTCTACAAGGCGTAATTGATGGGAATGATTTTAACATAAATCTTACTCGCAAATTCTATCTTAGCCACAAATTTGCAAATTAGTGCGGATTACAGATAACAAGGCGGAGGAGAACGAATGAGTGGAAGAATTGCTAAAACTCGAGTAAAAACTCACATCAGTCTCTGAGTCCTTGAGCTTCTGCATTTTCTCCTTCACCTTCATCTCAAACACCTGCTCCATTTCGGCTTCCATCTTCTTCATTTTTTGTCTGTGCTCCTTGCGCTCTTCCTCCATTTGAGTCAGAGGATCCCTGGGGAAGAAAAATTGGAATTTGAAGTTACGACTACAGCTAACTATGTTTCCATGTTTCGCTTGAGCCATTTAGATTATTAGTAGTTAGGACATAATGTTGTTTTGGGTTAAAAGTGGACAACACATGACATGTCAACTAGGACAAAATGGAAGCCAAGTCATCTTTTAGTAAGACCATATGGCGAAACATTTAATAAACAAGGAGATTCAGGCGAGAGCCATTAAAACGACTTGAGATTCATTGCATTATCACATGGAGAAAATATTAGGTGCATTCGCATCCTCGGGTTCTTCGCGATCGAAATAGATTTCGGTGGCGAAATCTGCTAAATTGCGCGACCGAAAAGCGCGATTCCAGAGAGCATCTTTCACTTTCGGTCGCGATCCGCGACCGAAAGTGGGTGTTAGCCTTGTAGTTTAGGCAAATGTCAAGATTACCGCAAAGAGGCTTGATTACTACATTGAGATACAGATCGCGAACGAGCGTTCGGCTCTAACCGATGAGTTAAGGTTGGGAGAGCACAACTCTGATCCTACCAAAGTCCATCCTGAACTGAACGGCGTTTCCTCACCGAAAATTTTCCCAAAATTTTGGTCGCAAGCACGCGAATGCACCTATTGCATCCAATACTGACTGCATCAGAATCAGTATAACAGAGGTGGCATTTACTGGGAAACAAATTAGTTTGCGTGTGCGATGAATAAAATGAGGAAGCGCTGATCTAGAAATTATAGCGTCCTCGCTATCATTCTCATATAGAAAGAGTGAAACGCCAAACCCAGGCTGGTTTCATGAACAGAGCAGAGCCAACTCGCATGCACAACAGTTAGAAAACAAAATAACCCCTCAAGTTATGGTGGCCGCCAGGGTATGTGGAGGAAATTGTCTAACGATACCAAAGTGACCAAATGCGCCAGGGAGTTATTAACAATGATGGTCAGGAAACTAGCCATACTTCGCACTAACAGTGGCACTTACTTGTCTCCTTTCGCCCTGCAGGCAAACACAAGGATGGGTTACACACCAAACGCATTGAGAAAACTACATTCCACCGAGTGCAGTGTTTAAATTCAGTAAACTCCCCAAATGCATAGTGAAGGCTGAGGTGTGAAGAACATTTCATTTCGCGCTGTCAGAGTGGGACCGCTGTTTACTACCTAATGAGCAGGTGTGAAAAACAGAAAAAAGACATGAAGGTGACCGAAATCAAATAACAGGTCTGTGCACCTAATAGGCTGAAAGACGAGGTTGGGAGAAGAGACTGGAAGTAGAGGCTAGAAGGACTTACTTTGACCCATCTTTGACTTTTCCGTCAGTCACAGAGACATTAGCCAGTTTTTTATATCTGTAGTTCTCATAGTGAACATTATTAGTGACATCTTTCTGATCCTGCATGTGTGTCCTGCAAGGAAGGAGATAATGAGGATGATGGCAATCGGGTTCCATTACAGAAATGAAAAACCCCACAAACTAAATACAGATATAACAGAATGTACACAAGTTTTTACGAGGCCTTCCTTATCTAGTGGCCGCAAAGGTCAACCTGACAATAACAGTGCTAGTAAAGATCAGCTGTTAGCCTGCAAAAATACCTGATAAGCATATCGCGTAGGGCTAGGAAGTCATTGTGCTCTAATTTATCTACTTCAACAATTCCCCAGGGGTATTGTCTTCCTCTGACTCTCTTGCCATTCACTTCAATGGTTTTGTTGCTTCCAACCACCGAGAACGGAACACGCTCCTGCAAAATTCCAACAATGACAACACTTTGGCACGCATAACTAGCATTGGCGAAAGCAGGCTAAACTCCAAATGACAACGGGAGCTGGTATGAGAGAATGAATGGTTATAATTCATCTTATAGCGGAGTTAGTGCTATTGGTGGCAATGGAGATAAATCTAGAGATGAGGACCATGTACATTGAAGATGTGCCCGAGATCGGTGCTAGTTAAGACTCTGATGAGGAGAGGCATTCTTCTGAATAGTTAAGATTGCAAAAGCACACCTTCAGCTTCCGCAAATGCTTGTTTTCATCCTCATCCTCTACATCAGGGAACTCATAAATTCGGATCTTGTTTTTCTCTATTTCATTTAGTATCTGCAAAAAACGAAGTTGATGATGAAGTTGCCATGAGAAGCGATCACACCTATAGCCATCAGGCACAGGTTTTATTTTGATCTTATGACTCATGATTGTAATTTCATGAGTTCGAGGTGTATTTTACACCTTGAAGCCCACTTGTAGACATGCAGCCTGCAGGTGTCAGTCATTAGGAAATGCTCAGCAAGTCCAGACAGTGACTGTAGGATATAGGACAAAAGATTGATTTTGAAATAGGCAGCTGGTAGCTGTGTCCCGCGAGAGTGATAATCTACGGTAGTGATATGCAATACTGTCTTTCAGACACAATGCATGAATGCTTAAGGATGCACTGGTGATCGGAAAGGCTAGAAGGCAAAATGAATTGAGTTGCGGTGGGTGGCAGTACGAAATAAAACAAAACTAGATAGTGCTTTAGCTCGGAAGTTCCGTCATTTACACAATTTATATCAGAACCTGTAGTGACAGGAAGAATGTTGAGCACTAGATCCGTGAAAAACAGATGACAAATGACATGTGACATGGCTCTGAAGGGTGAATTGGTTGAGGCTCGAAGGCAAAATACAATGACAAGGCCGGTAGTTAGAGCCTGGCACTTTGCCGAGGAAATTAACATAAGCGAAACCATGAAAAATCATTCAGTCATGTTGGACATCAATAGGAATGCATCACTAAGCGGAATCATGGAGTGTGACATGAGGGTGACTTGTGGCATTTAAATGAGGCCAGCTGTAGAAAAATGGCCCTAAGGCAACAGCTTCTAATATGCAGAACCAGTTGGGAAAACACAACATATCAATGCGCATATCAGCCAAACCGTGTGAGATCTACATGCAATGCAGGCGGGGAGATGAATGAATCATGGTCTGATAGGTTTCCCAAATGCAGTCAGAATGCGCTGTTATCACAGCACAATGGGAGCTACCGAGTGTCTCTTACCGTCTTCTTGAAGTCTCGGCATTCCTCAGGTGTAAGTGTGTCAGATTTGGCTATCAGTGGAATGATGTTGACTTTATCATGTAACCGCTTCATAAACTCAATGTCCAACGGCTTCAAACTGTAACACCCAACTCCTTTTTCAGGATCAAAGGAAGGCGGTGTTCAATGGGATATTATCGGTTCATATCCAAATCGAATGAAGTGACACAACATTATGTTATAGGAAGACGTGATAGGCAAGCCAAGATGGCGCTCGGGTACTTGGCACTGATCAAGGCAAATTTATACATTAGTTACGGGGTCACTCGATTCCCAGCAGAGGGCACCATTTATACTGTGTCTATTAGCATGACAAAATTATACCCCCAGTTTCAGCGAATAGTCCCTGATGACCAGTAACAAAGAGATGGGCGATAAATTGCATTTGGACTTAAGAGTTTGCCTCAAATGAATGGGATGGGATGCGATGCATTGGCCTGAATCAGTTGTGATGAATGAGTCAAATAGAATGCTTGGAATTATTTCAATAAATCAACTGCGTCGTCGTTATCAAGATAGTAGCAAGTTATGGTATGGTCGTGGGTATGGACTAGTAGCTGGCATGGTTTGAATCACTCTGTTACCAAACCAGGATACCATCAAAATAACCCTTATTCACCAATCTCTATAGGTCAATTTAGGACTAACCATTTGTAATCATTTAAGTGTTTACACTTATTTGTAGAGGTTTGATCATTATGCCACCCACTAAAACATTGCACTATTTAGATCAAACATATTTAATTTCTACACCAGGCAGTAATGCGATGATACAGTCCAAACTATGACACACTTGACTATGTAGCTTGTAGATACTCACCCATGACCCGTGGGTGCGATGAAATAGAGACACGAATGCACTCTATTGTCTATTATTGCTTTTCGATTGACCTTTGATTCTGCATTCAAATACTCTTCAAACTTGCTGTCTATGTAGTCAGTGACTGGCTGCCAACTACAGAGAAAACCAGGAGCGTACAGGTCTACTTTCGCCAGATTAAACTCGCAACCGAACCAATGGTGCCAGACTGTTCAGTCAGCTAATGAGAACACAAAATGTATGAGAATCATTGTGTTGAAATCGTGAATTGCGCCTATAGTGAGTTCATTAAGAAAAGCCGACAAAGTAATCATTTCGGTACCATAAAACAAGCGAATAATTATATTTAGTCGTAACGCGTAGCTTGGGTTTGATGCCCCATTATGCCGGATTTGGCCGGAGTTTATGACTAGATCTACCAGTGAATGCTATAGACTTACCAGTCAGTGTTATCGACTGCATCACCGAAGCCTGGCGTATCGACTACTGTAAGTTTGAGCTGAACACCACCTTCTTTGAGCAGAACAGATGATGCCTGTATCTATAAACCAGCAAAAACAGACCTTTAGAGTGATGAGCAGCTGAGGCCTTAAGGTTATTAGAACTAAAGGAATTAGAGGTTTGGCCACAAAAAATAGCTCTGGAATTGAAAAGTAATACCAACTCATTATTAGAGTCATCAGAGTCATGCAGTAGACTGGGTCAAACTGCAGACCAAAACAATGGATGAATGAGTTTACAGACTGTCAACTCAACTTTAAATCACTGAGGCTGAAGGGGAAATCGCCTTCGGACCAGTGTACCGTGATATGCATTCATCAGCCACAGTCTGGAAACAATGCACTGGTATACTGTCTAATGAGGAGAAGCTGTTGATTCACTTTGAAGCGCCAGGTTATGGGGTACTTACATGTGTAGTTTTGTTTGGACGCTGAGATGGGCCAGGATGAGCGTCGTTGTATAAATCGGAAAGAAATAGAGAGTTGATGAGAGTAGACTTTCCTAACCCAGATTCACCTAAAAGAAAACGCAAAGAGTTATCGAATCAATATTTTTTCAAGCGTTTCAAGACGGCGTGGAGTTATGCTCACTAGAATTGCGTATAAGCTGATATTTTGCGTGCCGGTTACGCTAGAGATGACCGACTCAAGTGGTTTATGAAATTCCTTTAACATTGCAATTTGTCAGATAGGTTTGCAATAATAGCTAAAATTGACCCAGGTGAGACAAAATACCAAACTGTCTGGAATACATAGATTACAGGCTTCTGCGGCAGAGCAATTTAAATCTAAACAGGAAGTGAGATCTTCATCACCAGTCTTTAGAGGAGTCGGGCAGGTGAGGTCAGCAATTACATCCATTTAAGAACTAAGAAACCGTTGTTGACAACAGATACTCTCTAGGCCCTACATATGAACTGATTACATAAATAACTACCCATCAGACTGAGAACACTGTCAAAATTACTATTCCAGTCATAGCTAAATGTAGCCAGGGGCTGTTTACTTGACATCGAGCAGTCAAGCAGGTAGTTAGTGCAACAAAATTCTTGTTCACAATTTTAGCTTCTATGCAACTTGACTCTACCATACAATGACATTGATTAGGCTCCGAGTGAGTCAGGTAAAGCCTTTGGCCTCCAGGCGAGAGCTAGGTAATATGAGAGCATACCACCATGATGAGGACTACACAACTGTATCAACTACTCTCAGTTTATACAAGCATTGGCAGGTTTTATACTAGGTGTGGAGTATAGACGGTCATTCATGTGCAAATGGATTAAAACGACCCAAACGGCTTCATACAGCGTAAAAGGGAAATCCAATAAGCAAATATTTGCTAATGCTGAATTGGTCAAGTTAGCTGTTATGTAACAAACCAATATTTTTAAGTGTATTCTTTCAGGTGCCTGTTGTGGGTTGGTTAGGTTGGTTCAGCCAGCTTTCTCACCACCAAAATGCATAAAGTCGGTGGGCCTACTTGGCATGTATTGCTGCTCAATCAGCAACTTAGAAATCATTTATAGTGGAATTATTGAGTAGTTTTTGGGACAGTTTTGGGTAGTAAACAGGCAATTTTAGTGGCTATTATTCCCAGTCAAACAGCGATGAATCAAGGTTCAATCCAGTTCACAGCTGTAGACCATCAATGCTGTTCGCCTATAGATCTCTCGATTAGGGGAATTACTGGCTGCCACAACTTATCAGACTGTCGCAACTTATCAGAGATACTTTGAGAACTCTATCTGAATACCCTACATTCAATGGAGGGGATGTGTGTATATAGATAGTCAAAGTAAATGTATTCAGTCACCCCACAATCACGGATACTCACCAACAACCATTAGTGAGAACTCAAAGCCTCTCTTCACTGCCTTTCGGTAGACCTGGTTTGGCAGGTTAGCAAAACCAACGTATCCTTCTAGATTCTTGGCTGACTCTGAGCGGGTAGGAGCCTTTGCGTGCCCATTCTCTTTTGGGGCAGCGTTTGTGCTTTGTTTCTCGGCCCGACCATCTCTTTCTCGAAGAGATGGGTCAAACTTTGTCGACGGGGCTTCATATCGAACAGCGGGTGCCTCACTTTTGAAAAATGCCTCCCGTTTGCTTATCTAAAAGAGGGGTCTTCGTTGAAAGACTTGGCAGCTTGGTACATTTCGCGAGTTGCGACCACAGGTCACATTTCCACAGTTAAATTATGATTAATTGTGTCATTGAGTATTGATCAGTATTAATTGCTGGAATTTACACACCCTGGTCAAAGAATAGCGGACACAAAGGGGTCATTGTTTACTATCGCCAGTGTGTCAACCCCTGCTGTAAGGAAACATAACATCATGGCATAAAAATGGCTAGCATTCAATTAACAGCATCCATAACCTACAACTTCAGATACGCTTAATGGAATTGTACATGTTCATTCAGGCAGGTAATGATAAGTTAGAGCAGGCTTCAATAAATGAGAGTATGGGGAGAATGAGGGAGATAACATCAAGATAAAGCACCGATAGGATGATTTAAGGTGACAGTGATCGAACTACCTCCTGCGGGAGATGGGGATCCTACTGTATTCCCGTCACACCTTATTGACGTAGATTCGCCATGGCATACCATTACTACTAGCTGAAGCTAAAGATACAATGACTCGAGTAGTTGGTTTTGTTAGACTTGGAACAATGAGCAGATGTCTGATCTGCGTTGACCGATTGATTTTCTCATCCTGTCTTGATGCTAGTCAAGGGCGCGTCTACTAATGTGTTTAGACATCCTGGACTTTGTGTGAAGATAATCAGATTGTGAGCTTATTATCCTGTAGCTAGATTAAGAAACTGACCAGAAATTAGGTAAAGTTCGCCCAGACATAGAAAACAAAAGACACTGGGCAAGAAACATATTGCACTATATGAACAAGGAGGAATGAACAACCGGACTGGAAGAGATACGATCACACAAACATTCATTACCATATCCAATCGCCTGAGTCCTACCTACAGTTAGAGCAAACAATTCAGCTTGCGCGGAGAGCTTTATATAGCAGATCGTCGACGACAAAATTTATTACGTTAGGCAGTAAGCACACTTACATTCGCCGTACCACTGTTAGCGATTACTGTAGGCTTAGCAGCGGTAGGAGGAGGTGTCACTGAATGGGTAGCGTCCTCACCGTCATTGACACAACTTACTTTATCCTTTTTATTCGAACTATGCTCATGATCCACAATATTGTTATTGACCGCTTCACCATTAACACGCGCTTTGCTCACAGAGCTACCGTCAACTTCCGAAGATTCAGAAGACTTTGTCGCAGTTGGCTCCTCATCGTACATGTAGTTATACTTGGCTAACCTCTCATTCAGCCTCCTACTAGCCATTATAAAGCCTATGCCTGTTGAAGTGACCTAATAATCCGAAGGGCTTGAGCTACTCGTTAATAATCACATGTGTGTCAAGCTGAAGCGAACTGCCACTAAAGCACACACTGAGGCCTTTCAAAGACAAAGCTCCGCCCACTGCTGGATCGTTATGTAAAAACAACTCCAAATAACAGGACAATGTCCCAGTTCAACTTGCCAAGAACAAGGCTTCGGGGATGTACTCCAGAAAGAAAAGGTATTAGATATATATGCCAAAGTATTTCGTCCGTTTCATGATTTTTCCTTAGAAAATGAAAAGTATTAGTTTTCTTAAACTTGTTCGAGAACATAGTACAACAAAGTTCAGATTGCATAGAAATTCTCGATGTCAGGAAAGGAATACACTGTTCAGCAAACCCAGTCACACTGACGCCGGATACTGGTTTTCTAACTGCCAGTTCACTCTTAATGGAAGAAATAACAAGAAGGGAAATCATAAGAGGGGCCACTGTAAAACACACTCAACCAGAGCTTGTGCAGAAAAAAAGACACTCTAAATATCTAAGGAGTCACGTCAGAAAAATGCTCACAACGAAAAAACAAAACCGAACAAACCTGATCTTCAGACGGGTCCTGGGAGCAATGTTCCTGAAACATACCTGACTAGTGCGTAAAACGAATGTGGTATAATGATTATCGAGAGAGAATCTAATGCTAATTTTCCCTTCACCAAGCAACCAGCTACACTATTGCGAATATGTGATCGATGAAGTCTTCCACGCTAAACCTCAGCAGGCTTTTGAACTATGAATCAGTTTATTCATTTCATGCTGGGGCATGATGATAGAGTTCCACATTCTAAGCACTGCACATTACAGTAATCATCTCTATAAGGGGCCATCTGGTTGACAGCAGTAAAAGAAAGATTGAAGAGCGCTTTATGCATTTGGATGCTTTGAGATAACAGGGGACGCTTCAAGAAGATCTTATACAAATATTATCCCAGGGATTGCTAGGTGGCTAGCTCGAAAATAGTGAATGAACTATCTAAGTGTGCTCAGCGGATTAAATCAAGCCTATCCTACTAGTTAATGTTCAGCTGCTCCAATACCCAGGAATATAATTATGCCTTACACATTGCTTAACTAGGAAGTAGGCACCCAGCTTGTAGAAACAGCCACCATAAGCATAGTTAGGAAAACAATTATATAGCATACTTACAGCAGTATTCCTACTGGTCATGATAGCTTTTGTGTTTCACTTACTACAAAACGAAAATAGACATTAGGTACACAAGTCAAATGAACTTGCTCAGCATCAGGCTGCCTATGAATGA